>Ga0065711_1030498_pt1 | contig 32321 bp, 31 predicted proteins | sample Hoacrofraction12_FD_59098 | JGI IMG/M metagenome (GOLD analysis project Ga0065711, IMG submission 59098) | Hoatzin crop microbial communities from Cojedes, Venezuela - Epithelial fraction 12 v2 (version 2) | ecosystem: Host-associated > Birds > Digestive system > Esophagus > Crop | place...
GGGGGGGGGGGGGGGAATATTCCAACCAGAAGCCTTCAGGGGAAAAAAGAAAAAAGCCCGAACCCAAGCACAGAATCTCAATTTGAAAGATGGGAGAGAGAAGTATGGGAAGGACACATATTTAATTTGAAAATTATTGAGAAGCCTGTGTATACTGACCCCATGTGCTGATTAGCCATCACTGATCCCACCACCTCTCCACGCAGCACTGCTCTGCCGTGAATTAAGCCTTTGCATTTTGATACGTAAAAAAAAAATATATATACAATAAACTTACCTTAGGGAAAGAAAGCCATAATCCACAATATTCTCTGCCAGACCACATGCTGTCTTGAGGTCCTCTGTCTCACCCAAAACAGTTTCATGCACAGAAATAGCCTACTTGGATAATTCCGGGGAACTGATTTCATTCTGACAAAGTTGGAATGAGTCCAAAGATTAGGAGTTAGAGGCTATGAAAATCCTTATTGTAAAGACAAGATATCTCCTTGTAAATTGAGATATGAGTTTCTTCAGCATTGCTAGGAGAAATGAAAAGAAATCAGGCACAGAAACATTCCACCAAGTATCAGGAGCGGTTTCCTGATAGCAGGATGCATTAGCAAGTGGAAAGGTGTCTCCCTCAGGGTAGCCCTGAAAGTACGAGGTCTTGAATTACTTTAAAACTCCAGAGTGTATGCCTAATTGAGAAAAGGCTTCACGAGCCCGTTCTAGGGAAGGGAAAGCGACGTCTGCTTTAGCTCTCCTCAGTTCTGATTTCTGGAATTAATCAGCTCTACCTATTTTTGAGCTTCTCACTTCGGACAACAGCACGATCTCACCTTTCAATCACGATTGCTGAAGAACAAGTGAATTTTCATACAAAAGAAACAACCAGGAACATCCAAGTGTCCGGTCAGTCACAACCGTCAGCCGCAAGAGCCCAGACTTGCCGGGCACTAAGCAATAGCATCAAAGGAAACAAAGTGTGTGAGCACGCTCATTAAAAAACACGTTTATTATACCAGCGCCTAGGGATCGGCCGAGATCAAGGTACCAGCGTACAAAGCACTGTTTGAAGTGATCAACCACCCCTGCCTTGGAGAGCTTACAGTCTAAACAACAGCAAGTTCATTCCCTGGCCTGTCTGAGGGCACAATGTCTTTCTTTTGTCCAGCTGCAGAAAGAAATCAACGTTCCAGTGTGAATCAAAAACGGAATCAGATAAACTCTGTTTCTCCCGAGACCAAAACATACTGCAACACCCAGCGGTTTTGGTCCTTTTGGCAGCAACTAAGACACAACAGGCAATGGGTTAATTTGTAAGTGGAGATTTTTTTAATTAAATGGAACTATTTATATATATACAAAACCCAGAAAATATTGCACCATTAAAAAAAAGGACATTTTACATCTAATCACCTCTTAAACTCATCTTGCCCTCCCTGCATTGTAGCATACCCAGATTCACAGCAACTGTTGGACGTGAACAGGCAACCCGTGCTGTCAGACACCACGGAAATCCGCTGGTCCACACACATCCCAGAGCAAATGCCTTTACCCTTTCCGCCCTTGCCTTCCTTTGGGGAACACATTCATCACATTGTCGCCTCGGTGGCATTCAGGACCAATCCTCTCAAGCTGCTCAGAAGGACACATTAAACAGAAAGGCTTTGGGAACTTATCAGTCACAGTTTCTTTAGGGCTTGGTCGGCACGGTTTTCTGGGAAAGTCTCTTATGTTTTAGGGCTCAGTCCCCAGAACCCAAGCACAGAAGCTCTGGAGAGAACCATTTGCATCCCTATCCAGAGAGAGGGGCATTCCAGTGTAGTTTTATCTTTGACAATCGTAATCCAAGGGCTAAGACTTCTCAAGCCCCGAGAGCATCTTCAGTAAGCCACAGCCCCAGGGTCCCGCGGGATGCTAAAAAGTACATCCGCTTTGGCGTTGATAAAATAGGTGGCGAGGAGAGAGAAGATCAGAATGGCAATGCCCACAACCAAAGTGATTATCTAGGAAGGGATGAGAAATACTTAGCATTGTTGTTACAAACACACACCTGCAGCATCTCACAGAATCTGCATCAAATGGGGTCTCTGTCAGCAAGCTACAGAGACCAGCTCACTACTGAGGCACTGTGTACATTGAAATAAAAAGATACTCCAAGAACCCTACAGATTTAAACAAAGCTAACTGCCAGACAGGGTCAGGTCAGCTTTCATTGGAGTTATCTACAGTGCACATAAACTGTTGCTTAAAAGAAAAGGTAAGAAAGCTGTATCTGGGATGAAGAACATACCATGTTTCGGGGTGCTCGACGCAGTGCAAAGATTTTTAGCAAGCATTTAATGTAACACTTTGGCTACTCCTGCATGAACTGTCACCTCCTCCAGCAAGGAGCTGCAAAAGCCTTCAACAAGCACAGCTGCTGGCAGAACCAACAGCTGCCCATAGCCTTTGCATAACTGAGACCATCTCCTGCTCAGCACCCTTCCTGAAGCCTAAGTGCCAGACCAGTCTAAGGCCTCCTTCGACTCCTTCCCGACAGCCCTTCTCCTTGCACGGCAGAACCGCTGCTCCCAGTGTCCCCTGGGTATCTCAGAACAGCTCCCAGGCAGCGGCCAGACACTCATGTGCCGCTACAACTCTCTCAGTACATTTTCCATCGGGTCAACATCTCAGGGCTGGCTGGGCTCAAACCGTGTATCTCCAGGGCACCAGTGCCTGCTGGGCGGCAACAGGCTGAGCGACACAGGCAGGGCATTGTGCTTGCCTGACAGTGTCAGCAAGGCCTGGTGCTACACATGTAAATTGCTCAGATTTCAAATAACCCTCTGAGAGATGCAACAATCGCCTGGGCTCGCATGGCCTTTGGGTGGCTTGCTGCTAGCACACGATGACGACAGCGCTGTGCACTCCTGAGTCTGTCCTGACAGGGTATGACATCATTAACAGCCAACCAGAGGGCATCAGGACAGGCACAGAGTCTCAAAGTGACTGTACACTTAACCCTTCTTCTGCTGGCACTTCACACCCAGCTACAGGCTGCTTAGAATCGAGACACCGAACCAACAGCAGCTTTCGTTCGTGGAGGTTTGTGCAGAAGCTCTTTCTGCGCTGTTGAGAGGGGATTCGAACGGCAGGAAGGACGATCAGGGCTGCACATCAGGCAAAACACCTGAACAGCCAGAGTCACTGGCATGGCTTCCTGTGCTTGGGGAAGGAGTTCAGACTCCTGTCACTTCTATCTTTTATTCACAGAGCTCGGCTTGCTCATGGGACTCCTGATTATCCCTGCACTGTCTCAGCCTCAGCGACAAGGTTATTAACCCACGAACGGCTGGAGGTGGTAGGGTTATCACCCTAAGGTGCCTTCTCGGTTACCTCATCCTCAAGGATCAAAGCCTGGCTGCTCTTAACTGGGGAGCTCACACAGGATGATGGCACAAGATCTTGCAACAAACCCTGCTTCTCCAGCTGTCAGGAGATGTTAGCCAAAGCTAGCCATGTTTTTTTCCTCCAATTCCTTTTCCAGACATGTACAAACTCACCTCTAGCTCCTTGCTGGCTACGAGAAATATTCGGGCACGGATCTCTTTCCACCGACTCTCCGTCCATGTGGAGTACTCTGTGGATCCCCACTGCCTCAGCTCAAAGGCAGGAGACAGTGCTTTGCTTAGGTGAACAGTTGACCGAACACAGTAGGGGACTCGTGATGTTGAGTTAGGGTCCAGAGAACCCTGCACCCAGGCATATTCGTACATCTGCAGAGAAAACGGGAGAGTGAGAGACAGCAAACAGCCGCTAGCAAATAAGCAGATTATCCCCTTGCTCTGGAACCTCACCCGTGTCTCTGGGGAGAGAGGGGCTTTACTGACTGTTCTCACTGTAAGGAGATCCTTTTGCCCACTCCTCCCCTGCCCCTGAGCATGAAGATGCCTCCTTGTTGGAGGAGTATTCCAGTTCTCCCATGTGTTCTTACGAGCAATAGAAAGCATTCCTAACCAGCTTTCCTCAACAGCAGAAACCAGCAAATTGGACAGTGGATCTGTCCTCACCCACCATCCCACTCTAACGGACACTTACTTCTGTCTCACTGCTGGGTGTTTTTTCAGGGTTCAGGCACTCTTCCTTCGTGAGGTTAACAACAGTGCCTGTGAGGTTGGCCAGGACGTACTGTACAAGGTAGGTAGTGTTCACAGGGCTGGAAACGGCAACGTAATGTTGGGGCACATCACCTGGAACAGTCAGAGAAAAGGGATGGGCGGGGAGATGGCCAGAAGCAGACGATGTTAGGATGGTGCTTTAGAAAGCTGCCAGGCAACATATGGGGTCAAACCCATTCCTGGGTTCTTCTCCCCTGTGTTACTCTTACCCAGAATTCCTTTTATGTCTGGTTTAATGATGGACTGGAACCAGGAATTGTTCGTTTTAATCAGAAACCCATACAGCATTCGAGAGACCTGGAAAGAGATGGAAATTGGTTTATAAAAAGAGGAGAGAAAAGAGTGTCTTAACAGCTATACCTCTCAAGATCATTTGGCTGACAGATGCTTCCCACTACAAGGGCCAAGAGCACAGCAAAGCAGAGACTGTATGTCCCAAGCGTACATAACTCGGGACGGAGCTGTGAAAATTGGGTTTGATTCCAGCTCTACTGACTCCTTCGCTGAGCCCTGTCGCACACATTGCCATTTCACCTCACCTTCCTCTTCTGCTTTGTGGAACGAGAATAAAGGAGCTCTGTTTTGTCGAGGGCTCGTGAAGCTTAACGTCTGCCCTGAGATCGTGAGGCAAGGAACTAGAGAAGGGTGAAAGGTTTTTTTCATTCAGCTGTGGTGGGGAAAGGGAGAAGGGGGGAGGCAAAGCCCTCGTGGAAACAGACAGGACAGCATGCTGTGTAAACACATATAAACAGAGACAGAAGGGAAGTACGTGAGGGCTCATCAGAGATGCCAGGGACTCAATTCCATCTGCTCGTACCGTTTTTGGATCTGCCTGAATAGCAGAGGTGTTGTTGGCTCCCCCTGCAAGCCGGTAGAGAGCACGGGCGACCACTGTGGCAACTTCTGCCAGGGACTGCAAAGGAAGAGCGCTCTGTGTTAATCAAGATAGGCAGATCCAGCAAAACAAGCAAGGAGAGCAAGCCAGAATCTACACATCCATCAGAACACTTACATCGTGCTAGCGTTTGAGTGCCTATCGCCTCTGTCACTGTACAAAGCACTCCTTCCTTCCTTCTGCCCTTTTAGCAAACAGCTTTCACACTCTCCCCACAGCCCTGCTTCTGTCTGCCCCTACCCAAAGCCCCATCCACCCCAGACACAGCAGCTAAGGAAAACACAAAGTAGGAACCTTGGCTGTGTCTGTGACATACTCCAAGGTCTCCTCAGGCGTAAGCCCCTCGGGGTATTGCATCCGGATGTTCTCTGGAGTGTCGTACATGCTCTGGTAGTATCTGAAAAGAAGGCGGCAAACAGAGGTTGGGGAGGGGCGGAAAGCGACCACAGGGCATGGAATTCAATTCAGAGCGTGCCTAAAGCAAACAGTGGGAGCAGTCTCCAGGGAGCAGAGATACAGCCCTGCCAAAGCACTGCCCTGCCACACGCTCCTTAAACCATTTAATGAGGCTTTATAATTAACTTGGCCCTTCCACAGCTTCTCCCATCTGAGGATCTCCAAACAATTTACAAACTGTGATTAGCTTTCAGGTGGGCAACAGCCCAATCTATTAAACGGGTAGAGAAACTGAGGCAGGGACAGCCCATGCAGAAAGTCTCCTGGGAAGAGGGCTTCTGAGGCAAGTTGTGCCACTGGATTTTATTAATGCCTTATCTTGAAGGTGGTGAGGAATTCCAAGTGAACGCTATGAGAGATTTAGACCAAGGTAACTGCAGCACACGCAGCTGAACTGGAAATCGGGCTGAAAGCCCACTTTGCAGTCTATGCACCCGACATTCCCAGCCAACCTGGGACTGATCTCCCCAGGCTAAAGATGGGCCACACAGCAGTGAGCTGCGCTTTCTTCCACCCCAGCTGTTTATACCCCTTTAGAGCAGTGCAGATTTAGAGGTGAAAGGGAAGTTACTTCCCCTTGGTTGCTACAGAGATTCTCAGAAACAGCAGAGAAGGACAGAATATGAAGGGAAAGAGACAATTTGAAGAGTCTCGGGGAGAGGCGTGTGTCTGTCCTCTACCCCACATTTCCACTTCCAAAGTCAAAGAGGAGCAGGGGATCCCCAAAGAACATGCTGTAGTAGGGTCATGTGGGGTGAATGAAAGTGCCCTTTCCAATGCCTGGGGCTTTCTGCCATCAAAAATACAGAGCTATATTAAATTAAAAAAAAAAAAAAGGCAACTAGCTTCTGGAAGAACAGATGAGGCTTAGGCACGCTCAGTTGCCATTTGCTCACCTCTGGCTCCCAGCCAGCTGTGGGGAACATTGTCTGTACAAAACTGGATTTCTTTCGGTTGTCAGAATAATTATGTTGCGCTCGTTCAGTTACATGGCACACGTTTGCTCCTCGGCTCCCGCCGGACTGCCGCTCTACATGTATGTGAGGCAGCACACCCCTGGCAGAGGCCTTGCAGGAACTCAGATGCCCTCTGCTGGCTTCGCAGCCTTCGGCCGGGGGCCAGCCGCTGCCCATCCACCCGGCAGAAGTTACCTGTTCTGGAAGGCAGTCCTGTGGTCGGTCAGGACCACTCCGGGGATGTGCCGGGCCCGAAGGAAGCGCTGGAAGGAAGATGGAGGAAGAGGCTGCGAAAATCCAGCTTCCTGCAAAGTCACGGTTGCTCCCACACTGCTGTTACTCAGAATATCTAGCAAGTTTCTAACCTGAAAGAAGAGGAAAAAAAGCACTGTTCCACTGCTCTTTCGGGTGTATATCATCTTCAGAAAGGTTAACAACCTGATCATCTGCAGCGTGCTAAAGATCCCACAGCGTTTTGGTTAGATGAACAGCCACAGATTGCTTTCTATTACCTGCCCTTCAACAGATTCGTTCATCCGAGAGACGGGGTCTGTATGCATCCATAAAACTGAGCCATTCCTTAGAGCCACCTCCAAGAAAAAAAAACCCACCATAAGTACATGGTTGGACATCACTGAGTCTTGCAGTGCAGGGAAGTTCAGTCCAGGGAAAAATCAATACCAGTGAAAGGCTGGCTGGGAAAACCACAGCTAAATTACCACAGAGACAGAGGGAATAAAAAGGTCCCCTAACTTATCCCACACCTGATTCAACTCCACAAAGGAATGAATGTTGCCCAAGCGGAGAGGAAATTTGTCTTTTTCCATATCGTATACCATTCGTGAGCTGCCAATGTAATCAAAGGTCTCCTGCAATAGAAAAAAACAAACCATACATGAATCATATACGGATAGTTGCCGGGCACAACTAACGGCAATGTTTGAGAGGCTGAGGTGGACCAAAACCAAGAGTTTGAGGGCCAACTGCTGCACCAAGCATTTCTGAAGGTTCGCAGAGCCTGGCACACGCCAGAAGACCAAAGGAAATATTACATTGTGCCTGGCTCCAAAGATAAAGGCATTGTAGGAAGTGATGGAGCAAAGGACAAAAAGGAAGGCAAAAAAATATAGGAAACGATTATTGGATTCCACAGACAAGAAAGGCACAGAGGCAAAGTCAGACTTCAGTGAGCACCAGTATCTAGCAAGGTACTTTTACTCTAAGTAACAACAGAGGCATTAACACAGCGTTTGCGCTGGCTCAAGTCATCCTCTTTGTTTTTTGGTAAGGAGGACAGCAAGTCAGGGAAAAGGGCAATTCTCCATTCCAGGAATTAAACATGCCAAGCTTTCCTGAAAGGAGGGATGTCTGCTTCCCTGGAAAAAAGGGAGGGAAGGCTAGATGGCAGAAATGAGCCTGTCAAGAGAGCTGCAAGAAGCTGAGCATTGCCTGGGGAAGAACAGGCGCCCCTAAAAAGAGAATCCCCACGACAAAGCAGGGCAACAAAGTCAGGCGAGCCACCAGACTCCCCTCTTGACTAATTTACAGCCAAGTCTCATCATTCCTCCTAGATCCCGGGAGCGTGACAGAGAATGCCTGCTCCATAGGGCTGTATGCCTGTCTCCCCCAGGGAAATTCTGACCAGGGATACCTGTGTTGAGGAGGGTGAATGAAGGGAATCACAGCTGCAGCATGGGGCTGGAGGAGCCAGTTTCACAAAGCTGCACAAAAGAAGCCATCAGTGTAGATGCCTTGAGGGGAACATCAGCTGTTGGCCATCAGTCCCTCCTCCAAGCGCTTGCTCTGCTCTTCCACAGCTGCCAGCTCCAGTGCTGGGCTCTCAGAAATGAGCTACATTTTGCTGCTGTCAACACATATATTTTTAATCTAGCCTTTTCTGGGCTTCATTTCAGAATTTAAAGCCTGGCCATCGCAGTTCATCCTGAACGGGGGTGAGGCAGAGAACAGACACACATACAGACAGGCACACCGGGAGGGGACAGGAGGGAAAGCTAAGTTTGTGTCGTTCAATCAGAATGAACTGTGGGGCAGAATATGGGCTGCCCCAGTGGAAGCTCCATCTGCTGCTGTTATCCCAGTGCAATTAAGATCCTCTTCTCACTGGGGGAGTGGAGAGAACCATGGCATGTGGACGCAGATAAATGACTCCGCACAAGGAGCAGGGAAAAAGTTCATTTGCAGCGAGCCAAGGGCTGATTTGCTATCTTAGAGCAAGCCAAACGGTGGAGCGATGCCGCTGCTCTTACCCCTTGGAAGAAGGTGAACATTATATTCCTTTGCAGCAAATGAACATCTGATGCTTTATGAAGGGCTTCAGCAGCAGCCAAGTGGGTCACAAAAGAAGAGACAGCGCTCTCTGCCCCAGGTGCAATGTTCCAGAAGAAGGAATGGCTGTCAATCTGTAAGCGTGAACAGGAGGCGTAAGAAATGTGCACACAGACAGAGCAATATCGTATTGGGAAAGCAAATCTATCCCCTCGCTCCTACCCCACTGATAAGGGAAGAACGAAAGCACCTCGCCCAACGAAACTTAAAACACCAACTGCATCGCTGTGGCAGCCCTGAGGCCTCAGAGCCCTGCCACTGCCGCCACCCCTCAGCCCTGGCCTGAAAACTGGGATTAGGAAGCGTGCCATAATTTTAAGGCTGGCATCGCTGGTCAGCATGGGCCTCTGAGACAGTGACAAAACGGAGTTTTGGACTTACATCTCTGGAGGGTGTAAAGTGACTGTAAAACAGACTGCGAGACAGGGAAGTGAACTCCTTCTCAGCTCTGACACTGACTCACTGCTTGACACACCACAAAATCTCCATGTGATTCGGCCTGCCCCCCTCAAAAATATAGACGAGCCAACCATGCTGCCTCCCTCTGCAACACATTTTAAGGATGTGAAAAATCTTAGGAAAGCGTAACAGACATGCTAACTATTTCTACTTGTCTGGTTCCATCAGTGAAGAAATGCTGAAGAAGTGTCACGTTAACAAGAGGGAAAGAAACAAAACGCAGATGTCTTTATAGCGTAACAATAGGTAAAAGACTCCTACTTGCAGAAACACAATAGCCAGTCAGATGCAAAAGAAGGTTTGGAACATGGGAATAAATGAAAATCTATGAGGAATATACTCCCATGAGCCTCTAAGCCTCTAAACTTCCCAGAATCCTTCCAGTCCACGCTCTACAAAGCAAGATTAAGCGGTACCTACTCGTGTAGCAACAAGAATAACTTCTTTCTCAGGATCGACTTTTCCAGAGGAATTGATAGGTTGCAAGGTGCTCCACACATTGTAGTCAAGCAGAGGATCACATACAACCTCTAGGAAATAGAAACAACATCGCCTACGTTGAGACTACAGCAGTGGTGCATGAGAAATGAGCTTTCTGGTCAGCTGTAGCTCCCCAGTGGACCTATCACAGGAGCAAACTGCTGCTCAGCAGGGCTCAAGTCCTGGTCCCAGGAAAACATTCACCAGGACCAGGATTTCAGTTCATGCATGCACAGTCTAACGGAGCAGTAATCTTAGAGCCATTCTTGATGATCTGTGTAGCAGGTATTAGGCACCTTTCTCAGCCAGCACTTCTTCTACATATTATTTTTGAAACTGATGACAAACATCGCCCAAAACTCCTTACCAGTCAGTTTATTCTGAAAAGGCTCAGTTAGCAAGCAAGCCTTTACGGAGCTCTAAAATTTTTGTTCTTTTGCACAGCTGTATTCCACCGGGATTTTTACCACCAGCCTCACCCCACATCACGACAAGGAAAGAGGAATCCGCTCACCTGGATTAATGCTGAAGGTGCTTTGGAGGGAGCTGCGTCTCATGCAGGTAACCGTGCTGGTGACAGCGTGCATGTGGGAGAAAAGCTGCATGGCACAGAGAGGGTACTCGGGGCCAGATCCATCACGAGGGACATTATGGTCTTGATAACACTGGATGGAAACAAAAATCATTACAAAGCTTAGCCTTTCTTAGCTTAGCATTGTGTGTTCTATATAAAATTGGATCATACATTTTTACTGCAGATTTCAACATCTAAACCGAGAGAAAACAAAACTTCTGCCCCCTTTCCTGAGCTGTGTAGCAGTTCCCCTCTTCTACTCGCTGAGGAAGTGCAGTACCTGCTTAATAACTTGAGTCTCATTGGCATCTTCAAGGAGAAAAATAGGGAAATCAAAATCCTCATATGAAAGTCCACTCCCCACAGGATTCCACACAGTCTTATTGCAGTGTGCAAACTGAGGGCCGTAATCTTCGGAATAGACACCTGGAAACAGAAAGAAATGGGCAAATCTGAGCTTGCAAGAGAATAACAGACTGCAGGAGAGGTAGGGCCTGCTGAGAAAATAGCAGCAAATCCAGAATGAGAACCATTACAGGCTGAGGAACCAGCTGACAAAAGCTTGGAGAGATGGAGTTGGTCACTGCATGCGGCAGAGTGGCAGAGACAGAGCGCCGTGCCACGCAGAGTGAGAAACATGCCTGCTCGAAGCCATCCCATGCCAGGAGGCTGGCACGAGCACTCAGCGAGCATTTATCACATGCTGAGAGAGTGGAGGAGGCACACAGAGCAACATTATACTTCAAAAGGAGGAACATACAAACCCGCTTTTTCTGAGCTCATCATGTGCTGGAAGTACCCCTAAGGCATCCATAATGTGCCAATCATTTTAACACCTAGATACCGTGCAAACAGCACGAAGGCAGAGACGTGACAAATGCCAGCACACCAAACTCATCTCGGGAGCGTGCACGGCATCCTTCGCAGCAGAAAGCTTTGGGCAAACCTCAGAAGGTGCAGCAGATTCTCCCCTCAAAGTGCAATACAGTAAACTTGAAGCAGGAAAAAACAGGGAAATGAAAACCTAACTGAAACCATAGGGGGAATTCAGGGAGGCAGAATGTCATTTGAAAAAGTAGTGACTCAGCCTATGCAAACACAAGATGTTTTACCGATCACATGTGGACAAAGTGTAAGCATCACATGTTGAAGAAGTTACAACAACCCTTGATCAGGTTTAACACTTTAGTGTCTTAATGTTGTTTCAGCCAGCTTATCGACCAGTCTTCCCCCAAACACCTGTCCCAGCCCTTGCTGAGGAACGATGGGATTCCAGGTCAGACCAGCTGCTTCGAAAGCACGTACCGGGCCTGCTAGCTTGAACACCATTTTGACATTAAAGCGTAGCTGCCATTTCAGCTACCCTTTGCACTTCTTGCTTTGATTGTGCAATGTAAAGGCATCACTTCTCTTCCTCCTATAAAGACTTAACATTTCCTCACCAAACCCATCATTGGGGCACTGCAAACCAGGAGAGAATCCCTGCGGAGGGCTAGGGTCGGCAGCGGCCACAGCAAGGCCGGACACTCGCGAGGTTCCCTTCAGCTGCAGCATCACCCTCCTGAAGAGAGAAAATACGAGTGAAATGATGAATTCGTTAGTGAAGAGTCACAATCCAAGACATGCTGACAGTCAAGCATGTGATGATTCTTTTGATCAAAATAACCCCACATCCCTTTTTTTTATCTGCTCAGATCTGTGTAAGATTATGCAGACAGCAACAAGCAGAAAACTTCAGCCACTTCTTTGCTGCTTTGACCAGCAAGAGATGTGACCAATCTTAATCACGTTGTTTAATGAACTTTAGTAACTGCTACAGCGATGAACACGGCATGAGAATTTAGACAGAGCAGAGCTCTTCTAACAGCAAAACAGCACATTTAAGAAGAAATAAATTCAGGCACTAAAACACAGCAAACCCACAAATGTTTCAACCTCACTGTACTTCAGTGCAGTCAGGGCCGATTCTGCCATCTGTCACTTGAAGAATTACATTTTCATCACCAGATTAGGAACCCATATTGGTCTTCTGGGCTCCAGTCACCCTGGGAAGGTAAAAACGGCTGATGACTGACCTGTTGAAGAGGTTCCCATCTAGCAGTATCATGTAGGGTGGGTGCGGGCCATCAGCAAGCACCCAGTTCAGGTCCTCCTCCTTCTCAACCACGTGGATCACTCCCGTGTCTCCGCTGATGGAGGCTGTGGAAAGAGAGCGTGCCCTTCACGGTTTCACAGGGATCTACTTCGTTCACACACCCAAACCACCCTGGAACAGCAGGGCAGTATGTTACTTAGGGCTTTAGGGAAGAACAGCTCAAGGAAGCAATTCGGTGAAGCGGCACCATTTCACTAGAGCAGGACAGAAAACGGAATGGTGGCTTACAGTAGCGCGAAAAAAAAGCTGAACAGCTTAAATTAAGAAATGAGCACTCATGCTTTGAAAGCATCTTTTGTTTCAGCACATCAAAGCACCAAAGGACTTCCAGCTAACAAAGCACCAAAAGTCTCCAGTGACTGAAGAGAATAAGGAAGGACAGCAGAGAGAAAGGCACGAGGGGGCCCAGTCACAGCAGCAGTTCAGTGCTGCCCCTCGGCAGAGAGTAAAGGCTGCAAATTCAGAAACCCAAAGAGCACAAGGGGCAAAAGATTGTGACAGCAAAAGGGGACGAGCAACAAAGCAGGTCCACCGCTCGTCATTTCACCCCGTGCCAAAGAAAACAGATGACGGACAAAGCACTTTCAGACGCAGCTACTGATAAAAACAAGCACTTTGTCAACTCCCACTGTTCGTAGCTGCTGTCACTGTTGGAAACGGCCTGTGAGCGGGAAGGCAGGCCCGCGTACGGCTGTCTGCCCAAACACAAGGCTCACACAGAGGGTGGAAGGAGAGTCAGAGACCCTTGCACCCTGGGTTATCTGACAGACCAAGTGCAGCTGTGCTGCCCTGCAGTGGCTGCTGTCAACCTCTGCCGCAGGGAGTGGCTCACTGGGGAAGCAAAATGGAACTGGAAATGATCAAAACACTGAGTCACACTAACGTCAGCCAGGAGTACTGCTTGAATGGGGTTCCCTTAGCTGGCTTTTAATTTTCAGTCACACAGTCCTGCCGTGCCCTTTTCAATACAACAAAAAAACCTTACAAAGTTAACAAGCACTGCACAAGCCCCAAACCCTCTGCTCCCGTCAGATGCCACCTCCTCGCTTCTTCACTCCCTGCTCCCTTTCTCTCGCCCTCCATCAACCCCAAAGCATTCTGCAGCGCTCACAGCTTTGCCTCGTACCCCTAGAAGCTGTGGCTTCCTTTTCTCCTGTGCGCATGCTGACTGCACAAGCTCAAAACGCTGGTGCTTTGGCAGGGGTTTTCGAGGTCTGTAGGAACAGAGTCTCTCTAAGGTCTCCACCCCTCAATTTAGCAGAAACAGGTCAGCATATTCAGCTTTAACGGAGTGGGATTGGAAAACAAGGAAAACGGCACTGACAACAAGGGCAACGCTGATCTAGGCAAGTCCAACAGGAGAGCCGCATTGCACCCCGTCACCCACGGCACGGGTACCCCCAGCAGCAGCTCTGTACTCACACTGGCAGCCGATCTGGTGGGTGGCATTCAGGAGGCGAACGCACGGCGCCGTTTTGTTCAGCGGGATGTAGATCTTCCTCTCAACCGAGTTCCCCCGGCAGGAGCCTGGGGAGAAGACACAGCCCCCCCTCAGAGAGGGACACACCAGCGGCTCCCCGCATCTCAGCGGTCTCTCCTCCACTCAGAGGGGCACAGGCGAGGGCTCCCAGTGCCGCCATCTCAAAGGGGGCCAGGCGAGGCTCTCCCCACCTCCGCCTCAATGGTGGAGCGGCCCCGAACCGGGGGACGCCAGGCCCGCCCCGCACCGCCCCGCACCGCCCCTCTCCCCGTCAGCCTCACCCGCTGCCAGCACGGCGAGAAGCAGCCCCCGGAGCAGCCCCCGCCAGGCCGGGAGCGGGGCCCGGCAGCTCCCCGCAGCGGCCTCCATCCCCCGGCAGCCCCAGGCGCCCCCCGCCGCCGCCATCTTCCCAGCTCTTCCGCTTCCTCCGCCGCGGCCATGAACAGGCGCCGCCGGAAGCCGCTCTGCGCCGGCGGGAGGACTGACACTCGATGGTTGCGGCGGAAGCGGAAGTCACCCTGGGGGCACTTCCGGGGCGCCGACGTGGAGGGGCGGGGAGGTGCCGGTGCCGAGGCCCGCGGCGGGGGACGATGCTGACCAAGTTCGAGACGAAGTCGGCCCGGGTGAAAGGTAACGGTGGGACTGGGCCGTGCTGGGAGCCCTTGGGGAGCCGGGGAGGCCGTGCCGGGAGCTGCCGCCCGCCCCTGGGGTCCCTGAGCGGGGGGGTCGGGTGGGACTCCCGGGCCGCTCCGGGCCTGTGGGCTCCCGAGTGCGCGGAGGCCTCGCTCGCAGCTCTCTCCGTGTCTCGGCAGGGCTGAGCTTCCACCCCAAGCGGCCGTGGATCCTCACCAGCCTGCACAATGGCGTCATCCAGCTGTGGGATTATCGGATGTGCACCCTGATCGACAAGTTCGACGAGCACGACGGTCAGTGGGCCCTGGGGGGAGGCGGCGGGACCTGCTTGGGGAGGAAGACTGGGGTGCGAGAGGAGGAAGGCAGGCTCTGCTCAAGCATTACTGAGGCCTCTGCCTGTCTGATGTCCGAGCCTCTCAGCTGTGGCCTGTGTTTCTTTGTGGCCGGTTTGCTGGCTCTGAACATTGCTTGCACATGCAGAAGGTGGGGTAGCAGTTTTGTTTCTGGTATGGAAATGAAAGCGTAAATACAAATCTGAAGGGCCTGGGTGTTTTTTAATGGTTGGCATCTGGATGGAAAGGCACGGGTTTGGGAGCGGGATTTCAGACTCTTGTGCGACTTTTTGTTGTTGCTTTGAAGCTGGTAATTTTTCAGTAGCAGCAGGAGTAGGGAGGAACATAGGCTGCAGTCTTTAAGTAGTAGGAGGGACTGCTCCAGCCATCAGCCATCTCGCTGTGTCCAACCTGCCCTTCCTATTTGTAGGACCCGTTCGAGGTATTGATTTCCACAAACAGCAGCCTCTGTTCGTTTCTGGAGGTGATGATTACAAAATAAAGGTAAAATGTTAACCCTTTACTTTTTTTTTTCCTCTAAAAAGCGTCATCCAGGGAAGGGAATGCGCAAGGAAACCAGTTAAAAGATGAGAAAGAGTTGGGTGGAAGGGAAATAGTCTCTGGGAATTGCAGCTCTCCTGTTTCAGGGAAGTTAGTGTTAACTGCAGCAAGTTGAAGTTTCATTGCAGCTTGCAGTACAAACATATTTTACAATGGAAGAGAGAGGCTTGTGGAAATGTGAGAATGCACTTGAAAAAATCATGGAATCACAGAATGGTTTGGGTTGGAAAGGAGCTTTAAAGGCCATTCAGCCCAACCCCCCTGCGGTGAGCCGGGACATCTTCCACCGGCGCAGGCTGCTCAGAGCCCCGTCCAGCCTGGCCTCGGATGTCTCCAGGGATGGGGCATCTCCCAGCTCTCTGCACAACCTGTGCCAGCGTCTCACTGCCCTCAGTGTGAAAATTTCCATCCTTTTGTTTGGTCTAACTCTTCCCCTTTTTAGTTTAAAACTATTACCCGTCTAGCAAGCAGTGGTGTGTACCATCATGGTCTGCTTCTGTGTTGTGCAGGTCTGGAATTACAAGTTGCGCCGTTGTCTCTTCACTCTGCTCGGGCACTTGGATTATATTCGCACTACCTTCTTCCACCATGTAAGCTCCTTTTGTTACCCCGGTGATGGGTGCCTGCTGCCTTTTTGTATGAAAGGGAAACTCCTTTGCTTCCCTGGATGGGAATCTTTGCAAAAGAAATTGAGCTGGGCTTGCTGGTGTGAGGGTGCTCCAGACACGGTGGCCTTCTGTAGAGCGGTAAAAGGCATAAATTCTGCCTCCAGGGTCTTAAATAAGATGTAAAAAGGGTTATTCCTGGGGACAGTTGGAAAATACCACGTGGGGAGGGAATGTCTGGGGTGTGTGTTACTTCATACACAGAATACCTTGTCTTTTTAGGAATATCCTTGGATCTTGAGTGCTTCTGATGACCAGACCATTCGGGTTTGGAACTGGCAGTCCAGAACTTGTGTTTGGTAAAATCACCAAGTGCTTTTAAAAAATAAGTGCACGGTTTGGGGGCAAGCTGGCTTCGTCTGTTGTTTTCAAGCAGAAGCCGTGTTTAGTTGAGGGAATACAACTGCCAAAGAGAACTGATCAGTTATGAATAGTTCCATTAGTCTTGTCTTTTGCTCATTTCAGAATTGTATTCATAAATTCACGCGTTGTTTGGTTGAAAATTTTTTGAGGTTAAAATCGTATGTGTCGGTGCCGAAGCCTGTGAAGTTACTGATACCAGAAATTCGGCCCTTGGATGCGCTTTGTAGGAACAGAAGGGCTCAGTGGGCAATCATGCAAACTCTTGAAGAGCAGCATTTAAGCAATCCTGTATTCCTCATCATCCTTACCAAGACTGAGCTTATTGCTGTTGGTGCAAATTGGAACGCTTATTAATATATCTTGTGCTTAAATGGTCTTTTCTGTCCTTTTTGTTGTAGTGTGCTGACAGGACACAACCACTATGTGATGTGTGCCCAGTTTCACCCTTCTGAGGACCTGGTAGTGTCAGCCAGCCTGGATCAGACTGTGCGCGTTTGGGATATTTCTGGTGAGCTGCCCAGATCAAGGGGTACCCAGTGGCAAAGCCCACTTCAAAACTGCAATTGCTGAAAGCCGAGCGAGGCAGGAAAGAGTGGTTCAGATCTGAGAGCGGGAAGAGTAGCCTGTTGACTGCAGGAACCTCAGACAGAAAATTAGAAATTCTCTGTTGGCAAGGATCTATTCCCCTCAGTTTCCATGAAGTTGTAGGATGTTGGCTGGAAGCGACCTTTGGGCGTCATTTAGTCCCCACTTTTGCTGGAAGTGAGTCTTCTGTGGCAACAGATGAGGCGAGCCGTAGCTTTGTGCAGCCAAAAAAAACCTCTAATGACAGAGATTCTGCAGCCTAATCTCCCAGTCTGATTTTATAGCCAGTATAAGCAACGAGAAGGGGCATTGCGTTGTCAGCTGATCAGCTTTGCAGGCGTGCCACACCTGTAGGAGGATTTTTGAAGTTTCTGAATCACCTGTATCCCTTTGGGAAACTCTTAGAGGCAGTAATAAGTTGTTAATTCTGAGAAAGATAAAAAAGCCTCTGTCTGGATTGCAGAAAGGGTAGGGTTTTGGTTTTTGGGGATTTTTTTTGGTAGCCTAGTTGTGGGTGATGGCAGGAAGAGAATATTATTAGGAATTCTTTCATTTTTTTTCAGTCTGCTCGTCTGTTTGATAAAATGAAGTGTGGCCTGAAGGTCACAGCAGGAGCTGCAAGTCAAAACTCTGAAGTACTTTGCTGATATCTTAGCTATTTCTTAGTTACACCTAGGCCGCAAGGTGACTTAAGGGAAAGAAATATGATCCCTAAATGAAAAGCTAGAAATAAAGAAAATATTAGCTGGAGATCAGGGACTGGTGGGAGGCGAGGGGGCAGTACTGGTGGTGTTGCAGCATAAACTGTTTTAGAGGCAGGCTTCACCCCTCCGGCGGCTCTCGCCATTGCAGTTTTGGTTGGGCACGCTGCGTTGTTTGCAGTACACGCTCAGACACGGCCAGCTGTGTCAACAGTAGGGGCTGGGGACAGGATATCCTGGTTATTTAAAACCTGTCCCCCTCTCTGTACTGCCAGCATGGGGAGTTTAACAGCTATTCTGTCAGTAAGCTTCGCTGCTGCATTCTCCCACAAACAGTCTCTCTCAGCAGAGTTCCAGCTGCCAAATTGGTTTGGAGATGGTACAGACCGTTTTTTCTCGGCTGATATGTGATGAGGGGTTTTAGAGACATGCTGAATTATTGACTCAGCTGTCGCTCCAGTCAGACACGACACCACGAGAATACTAGTGTGTGGAAAAAACCTACAGAGAGATGAGGAACGGATTCAAACTACAATTCCACTCCCCAGTTTTTCCCCAAAATTACTGATGTCCTTTGCAGGATTCTGTTCTGGCTCTAGCAGTCTCCTGGGAAGCGTTATTTCTCCATTTTGTCTGATGTCTGTTGTGCACATGATCCTAGTCCTTGAGAGCATCGTTTGGTGTTGAGCTTTAACTGCACTTGCAAGTGCTGCGGTTAACTTGCAGCTTCTGCTGACATCGGTGGGAAATTTTTTTCAGCAAGTTTTGGGATTATGAGTGCTTTGACGCCCTCAGCTAAATGAGTTTAAAGGTCAGATTCCAATATCCTCCTCCCAAAACTGGCAGCCTCAGCAGAGAGTGTGAGGGATGAGGAGCGTGACCCGGGCTGGGCGCCCGAGTGTGGAGGTGGCCCTGTTGGTTTGAATTCCTAGACGAATAGTGCTCCTTGGTTTGAAACCTGCTGATAAAGGATCTTCAACGCAAAACAAGTATGCTCAAGGTTAAAGGGTCTGTTTCCTGCTAATCTCCTGAGAGAGACTGTGTGAATGCAGTCAGAATGAGCTTGTTTATATGTATATACATATATGTTAAAATGCATGAACATTTGGGTTGTATTATTCACCTGTGCTGTGGAATGAAGCTCTTGCTTGTGATGCTGATATTAACCTGCAGAAACTACAAAATAATCTTCTGGTTTTCTCTGTCTCTTTATGAGTATTAACCCCTGTGGAGGGTGTTAGTGGTCTTACCCTGATTGAAGTGCTTTTGTGAGTGCTCTAACATCACACACCAACTCCTGTTTACCCTTACTCCTGGTTGGCAAATGCCAAAGTCTGATGCTTGGCAGGAAGCTTTCTCATTCTGTCAGGGCTCTGTTTAGTTGATCTGGAGTGAGGATCACCTGAGGGTTTGGGCTGGCAGCATTGGGAAGCCCTGGGACTGGGAGGACCTGAGCTGAAAGTCCCCAGATAGTGCCTGTAGACCTAGACTGCCTCTCCTTGAGCACCCTCAGTGGATGTACATTGGTGGCTGGCAAAACTGTTGGTACCACCTCAACCTTACAGGGACAGGAAGGAACCTGAGCCCAGCAGTGAAAGATTCTGTGCTCAAGAGCCCTGTTTAGTTCCCAGTGAAGAAGAAAATAGAGCAAAAGAGTTTGCAAAGGGCTGTCTGTTGTCTTCCTTCTCTCCTAACTTGCAAGTTGGCATTCACAGTTAGCATGTTGCCCCTTTACTCTGGTTATTTTAATACCTGTTCTCCTGAGTGCTCCTGTGCATGTTGAGCTGAGTCTCCTTTTCAGGGTGGGTTTTTTTTTTTAACAGCTGTCCTCAGAATGCCTAATATCTGCCTTCCTACTAGAAGTCCCTTTTCTGTCCCTGCTCCCTCCCCAGAGCAACACAGGAGGCTGGTGTGCCCTGCGAGTGTCCTGCCTTTCCTCTCGATTTGTGCAGTTCTGCCAGAAATTTTCCACTTGTGTCCCAGTCCTGTTTCACTGGCTTGTCAAAGGCTCAAGTATTTTCTCTTCCAAAAGTCTTGTGTTTTTTCACTCATCTTTTTTGGATTATGTGTGTTTTATTCTGGCTTTCTGGGGTACTTTGTGTCAGCTTTGTAAAAGTGTCTCCTCAGCCATTCAGGTCCTTCCCCGTTACCTGGGCCATCTGTGTGTGCACCTTGCTGAGCGCGCTGAGCCTCTGTGCTTTGCTGTGAGCCACTGCTGGTTTCATTAGGCTGACTTTGCTGAGATGTTGAGCTGTTAATCCATGAGGAGTTCAGAATTGGAACAAGAAAATAATAATTTTTGTTTTCAGTACTGTTTGTTTTCTTCTTAAGCTTCCCTCCCCGTTGGCATCCATGTCAGTGCAATTCTGCTTTTATCCTAGACAAGTTTTTTCTTACCCGTGCAAAATGTTATGGTAGCATCCTTGGACCAAGTACTTTTGAATGGGAAAACATATTTTCTAAGTTTTGTTTTGGAGTGTTACATGTGCAGTGTTTTCCCTGTGTGCTGTTGGAGGAGAAACTTTTTTTAATTCCCAGTTTCCCTACTGCGTCCGGTTGGATTTTAGTGAGGGATAACAGACACAGGTCTGTTTTAACTCGGATGGCTTAGTTTTCTTCAGAATTGGGAACAGGCTTTGTTTCATATAGTTTTAGCTCCTGAAAATATTTTGTGTCCAGGCAGATTGTCCAAATCCGTAACCAAGAGGTCATCAAAGTGGCCTGGGCGAAAAGTCCCCCGAAAGTTGCAAGATCCAATTAGCAAAGGGGTGAGAGGAGGAGAAATGGGAACGTATCAGTCTTTCCTTGCTGAGGTGCCGCTGTCTGCATCCCAGCGAGCTCTGTCTGCGTCCCAGTGAGCCGAGGTGATCCCTCCTACGATTTGCTGCATTGCAGACTTCCCTTTTGGTTTGTCTGATCTGAGCTTGGGCTTTTGGAGGAAGCGAAAGCTTCTCGCCCTCTTTCAGCTTCCCAGTTTCCACCTGAAGATGTGTGTAAACAGCACAGGAGGGCGCTCAACTGGTTGTTCAATTAGAAACATTGTCTTGATAATATAACTTTTGCTTCCTCCGCCCCTGCTTCTCTCCTTCCTCTTTGTTCCACAAGGCCTAAGGAAGAAGAACCTGTCCCCTGGAGCTGTGGAGTCGGATGTCAGGGGAATAACAGGGGTGGATTTGTTTGGGACGACAGATGCGGTTGTGAAGCACGTTCTGGAGGTACAGTGTCAATCTGTGTGTGCGGTACAGCCTTTTCAGGTTTATTTAATGAAATGTCTGAGACACAAATGATCCTCTAAAAGCCCAGAATAATAGCAGAGGAAAAAAAAAAGAGTTTAAACACCTGACTCAGCTCTGAAGAGTGGATTGTAACATTCTTTTTCCGAGTTTAAAATCTGAAATCTGGAGATGTTTGCGCTGTAACCAAACAGATACAGTTTTCTCTGTACTGAAGGCTCAGTTAAATAGCAGATGTTGTTACCTTGTGTTACTGGAAGCAACAGAGGAGATTATGGTAGAGACAGCTTTCTGTGGCGGCTTGTTAAAGTTAGGCAGCGGTGCTGCGCTGCTGCCGAGCTTCAGCTTTGTTCTACTAGTGAAGAGCGGTACCGCAGAGCTTGTTACTGCAGGCAGCTATAATCTTAGTATCTGTAAGCCTTCAGTATGAGCAGCATGGGGTAGAAGAGTAGGGAAAGCTGTGTCTTGGCAAGCCTGTCTGCAGTCTTTGTTGCTTTGTTCTTCCTTTGCTGATTCCATTCAGTCACCAAATTGCTTCAAGTGACTGTTTTCTTTTTGTCCGTAGGGCCACGATCGTGGGGTGAACTGGGCTGCCTTCCACCCCACGATGCCGCTCATTGTGTCGGGAGCCGACGATCGGCAAGTGAAGATCTGGCGGATGAACGGTAAGAGGATTCTCTGGGGAGAGCCCACAGGGAGGAGGGGGTTAAGAGTTGAAATTTATGTTTGAACATCTGTAGGCTGACCTGGAGGTAATTTACACTTCTGCAGATGTGTCTGTGTGAATAGAGTGGTAAATAATCCCAAGCAGCATTGGCGTTTGCAATTTGAGGAGAGCAGAGGTCTTTAGGAAGCACTTCTACCTTGTCTTGCTTTGCACACACTGCTGAGCAGAAGCTTGTAGGAGCAGAAGAACTTGACTCTGAATTTTTTTGAATATGCACCGATGGAATAAGAGAGGGAGATGATTCGAGAGCCAGAAGCCCTCCATCAGGAATGGTTATGCTTTTTTGTCAGCTCAGTCCAGCTAAACTATATACGATTTTTAGCACCTCTTTAGGAATCTGGCTTGTTTGTTTCTGTTAGGTGAGCTGTGCTAGTGGTTAGAGAGGGATCATGAGTGTAAATTCCAGAGAATGGTATAGTAACTAGTGGCTGATGCAGTCTGCTTTATAATAAAATGCTTGCTGTGCTTCTGCTATGGCAGAGTTTAACCTGTTTAAGCATTATTTTCCTCATTCTTTTCCACTTCTGATTAGAATCAAAGGCCTGGGAGGTTGACACATGCCGAGGGCATTACAACAACGTCTCGTGTGCTGTCTTTCACCCGCGGCAGGAACTAATCCTCAGCAATTCAGAAGACAAGAGCATCCGTGTCTGGGATATGTCTAAACGGTTAGTGCGTGTCAAGCATGTGACTCAGTCTTATTGTGCAAGTTTTCACACGAGTGAAGGACCTACAGTTGCTCGTAGAGAAAGCGAACACCAGCAGCTCTTAAAACATCAGGGCTAGTGTTTGGTAATTCATGAGCGAGAAGTCATGTTTTTCTCATTCTCTGTCCCTTGGAGACACATGTTAAGAGCAAGACTTGTAATTGTCTGAAAGCAGGTGGAAGAGCCCTTGTCTAGTGGTACTGCTACTGAAAATACGTTAAACAAGAATGCGTTATTTGACAGAAGGCTTTGAATACAGTGTTGTGAACTCTCAGTGGCCTCGTGCGGAGTGCTAGAGGAGGCCTGTATGGCACAGCTTAGGATTTTCGTTTTGGGATCTGAAGTTTACACCAAGGTTTCCATTTTGTTTGTATTCCTTAATCCTCCTGTTGCACATTTAGCACGGGTGTCCAGACCTTTCGGCGTGATCACGATCGCTTTTGGGTATTGGCTGCTCATCCCAACCTCAACCTCTTTGCTGCAGGTAAAGAAGCTCTTACTCAGCGTCTGACAGATAGTTGTGAAGAGAAAATGTGTTCCATATAGGATTTGCTTTAGCGTCTTTTGCAGAACATGCTGACTTGCAGATGCTTTTGTTAAATGAATTGTAGGGAAGTGATCCTTATTTAACTTCCTGCAGTGTCTGGGAGCTGCGAGTGGAACATAATCTCCTTGTATCGGCTGCAATTCAAAGCTAGAACAAGGTAGCCTCTGCATTGACTAGCGAAATGCTCTAAGGCTAAGAAGGGATGGGAGGGGAACCCACGCTGGACTGTTAACACTTAAAGAAATGCGTGACAGCGAGGCAGAGGGTTTCTAGAAGAGTGTGAGATGGATGGGCCCTTAAGGAAGAAGTGGAATCACCTAATTCAGTCAGGCTGAGGAGTAGCAGACGCGGCTGGCAGTCATTGCTTGTGATTTTTGTTGGCTGTTTCTTGGTTTGAAAGGGCTTGGTGGTGTCATCTTCACAAGGAGAAAAACCACAGGATTTAATTCTCGCATGCCTTTTCTCAGGCCATGACGGCGGCATGATTGTGTTCAAACTGGAGCGTGAGCGCCCAGCTTACGCTGTGCACGGGAACATGCTGTATTATGTGAAGGACCGTTTCCTCCGCCAGCTTGATTTCAACAGTTCAAAAGACGTTGCTGTCATGCAGCTGCGCAGGTAGGAGATGAGTGCTCAGCGTGTGCCAGGGAGTCTCGAATCTTGTGTTATCCTGAATCCTGTGTTAGCTTTTCACTTACAGATAGGTCATATCATTGCGTTCACCGACCTCAGTTTCAGCCGACTCGCCTGTCAGATGACCTTACAAAGCCTACAAGAAATTTTTTACGTCAATTTTTATCTGTGCATAGATATAAATTTTTTCTTAACTAATTTTTAAGTTTCAAACTGACGTGGCAGCTCTTTCATTTATGAAACACTGCTGTTCTTACAGTGTTTCCAAGCGGTTTTGATTCTGGAAATTAATCAACACTGAGCTTTTCTGGTGCTTGGTGTATTTCAGAAAATGAAGAGCGTTTGTCAGCAGGTGAGTTTGGTAGAAACAGTCTTGGTCCACTCTAACTTTCTCTTTTCTTCATGACTCTTTTTCAGTGGTTCCAAGTTCCCTGTGTTCAACATGTCGTACAACCCAGCTGAGAACGCTGTCCTTCTCTGCACAGTAAGTCAGTTTTGCGGCATAAGGTGCTGAAGAACTTTCCACGAGGCTGTGAATGTCGGTTCTGTGAAAACCTATCTCAAAATGGGTTTTTCCCCTTGTCTGCAGAGAGCCAGCAACTTAGAGAACAGTACTTATGACCTGTACACCATTCCCAAGGATGCAGACTCCCAGAATCCAGATGGTACGCTTTTCTTATTTCACATTAATCCTTCTGAGTGTTTATTATTGTGTAGCTGTCCCCTCCTCCGCTCTCCAACTGTGTGTGTTATATAGAAAAAAAGCTTCATTTCTCTAAGCCTCTCTTGTTGGACCCTTTCTCCGTGTTTCCCAATGCCCCTGCAGCACACATCATTTGGCAGGCTTCCTGCTCACTATATCACACTACACTGACTTGAAAAATTCATGTTCATCCCAAACTTTTACTGCTACAAATATATATTTTATAATTTTGTTATTAGGAACTTTCCATTTTGCCTTTCGACACAGCAGGCAGCCTTCCTGGCTTGTCAACAGAGATGGATTTTAACCAGATATGTTTTGTTCTAAGAGGTTTTTTACTCTGAAAAGTGGCTGTAAAAGTGACAGCGCCAGGGTGCCGGTAGTCATTCTTCGTCTCGGCAAATTTCAGATCAGTTTTGTGCAATTTACAAGTCAAAACATAATTTAGGTGAAAAAAAATAATTCTTTCTCCTAACTATGAATTCCATGTGGGATCTGAAACTCCAGCTGGTTCCTGCTGCCTCTGTTGTCACGGCAGTACAGATTTTCGAATGAGTGGGAGTGATGGATGAGTTAGACGGGAATCCAGCTCACGTGTTCATAAATTTATTGGTTTCTGTGGGTCTAATGAAGGGAAGATTTCTTTCCTGAATACAGTCAGCAGGTGTATTTGGAGAGAGAAAGAGAACGGGAGCTTTTTAGTAACTTTACACAGATCAAAATTTACTGAATATATTTCAAATATTTAGTTTGATTGAGACGTTCGAAGCTGAATTCTTTGGGGACACCCAGCTTGTGATCCTTTATGTGAGGAAAGGGGTTATTCTGCTTCCAGAGGAAGAAATGTCTAGGCCTCATGAAAACCATGCACTTTTAATGTGTTTTCAAGAATAGCATAAAATTCCACTGGTTGGTAAGTATCTTCTCCAACAAGCTGCTATGTATGCAGCCTCTAGTCCTGGGACTATGATGTGGGTAGTTAACATGTGCCCTGGAGCTGTCATCCTCCTGTCCTTCAGCTTATTTACCTGACCTGCAAGGGAAGCTAAGCTTTCTTACCGCTCTTCAACAGTCTTCTGGGTAATATATTTCAGTCATTTTCTGCCTGATCTACAGTCAGTGTTAAACACTTAAAGCCAATCAAAGTGCTGAGTTGTTGAGATTCAGAAAAACAGGTGAAGTTGCCATCAGAGAACCACGAGCAGAGCTGGGAATTGGATTGAGACAAGTCTTTCTTGTGTTGGGTAGTAAATGAGGGCTGAGGGGCGAGGCAGTTGGGTTTAAATCATTGCTTGTTAGGGTGCACATCTGCTTGGTGAAATAGCACTTGGTCTAGTCGTGAGTCTCCGAAAACACTCATGTTGAGCAGCGTGACTGGTGAGAAAAGGGGCTGAGAACTGAAGAAAACTTTGATTTTACCAAAACAGCAGCAGCTCTCTCTCTTCATTTCTCCGTTCCCTTCCACTGCTGCAAAAAGCCGTCTCCGCATCGGCAGCGCATCCTGCGGCACTGCTCCTTCTGCGCTGCCTGACATGCGGAGCGCTGTGTTTGTGTTAGCGCTTCAAAGCTGGGAGAACAGCTGCGTGCTGGGGAGAGCGCAGCCTTTCTCCTCCAGCTCGTTAGATCAGTTTGCAGACGGGGAGAGAGAGAGGGGGGCTTACACTGAAGCCGGGACCCTCGCTGCTCGGTTTGTTTGGCCAGCGAGGCTCTGCTCGTTAGCTTGACAGACGGTGCTGTCGCCCGGGATGGCCCGCGTCGGTGCCAAGCAGCGGCGTTGGCGGTACAGCCAGCCACTTGTCTTGTGCCTTGGCTGGAGAGCAGGGCTGGCGCTGGCCACGCTGAGATCCGAAAGGACATCGGGGGAGGAAATGAATCTTGTGAATAGCCTCAGGTTAAACACGCATTAGTAGGAAGCAGCTAGGAGAGCCAAGATGGGATCAAACAAGACTGACTAATGTGTTGCCGTAGGAGCCTGCCAGAGGTTTTATTCACTGCCTGCGTTTTGCTCTCCGTAGCCCCTGAAGGGAAGCGTTCCTCCGGGCTAACAGCTGTGTGGGTAGCGCGAAACCGCTTTGCAGTCCTGGATCGCATGCATTCGGTAAGGGGACGTGCTTGATAGGGTCATCTTTTCAACAGGATGTGTTGTCATTTGGAAGCACGCAGATGGAAAGCGGGGAGGTTGGGTTAACAGAATTATTGGAGATCCAAGTAGCCTGGCAAAGCATTGTCGGTAGAGAGCGGGTTGCAGACATACACAAAGAAATACAATACAGCGAAAATGCAATATGTTGAAATATTATTTAACTTTGACAGTAAATCTTAGCTCAGTTGCTGGAAGCCTGCTACAGCAGGTGAGTTCAGGAATTAAGGCTGACCAGAATAGGACTGTGAAGCCACCAGGTCACTTTCAGAGTATGAAAGTAATGGGGAAACAGTGAAAATACGGGTTAGATATTTATGAAGCTCTTTGTTCCCACTTATGGAGTGCAGTAGGAAAAAGAAGGGGGAAAGACAGCCATGGAAAGTTTTCCTGCTTTAATTTACTTGATGTGAAGGGGAAGAAAAGTCTTGCCCTTTGCCCTGTGCAGGATTATTTTATTTTATTTTATTTTGGTGTTTTTTGCTTAGTAAATTCAGGTTTATTTCGTACCTGTTCTGTTACTCCTCCCTGCCTTCCCCTTCTCCACTTGCCTTTCTCTCCTCACAACTTCCTCATTTCCTTTTTCTGTCTACACTCTGTTCTCTCTCGCTTTTCCCTAGTATTTACTTTGTTCATACACTTTTGTGGAGAGGGCTTGCAAATTCTATCAGCCGGCTAGTAATGACAGCAGTGGGGCTGAAAAGAAAGGATACACTGTGTCTGCACCCTGGCAAACTTGTGGCTGGGTTTTCTAGCTGGATAAGGTCTTTCCCTGCTTTGAGAAAAGCTGTATCTCTTATTTTAGGCTATTGTCTCTGAGGTTCAGCTATACAAAAATTCTTAATTAAAATAATCCTAAATTTTGTTGTAGAATGTACCTAACTGTCCTGTGCTGTTCTGTGTCCTCTCGTCAAATGGCAGATCCTAATCAAAAACCTGAAGAATGAGATCACGAAGAAGGTGCAGGTGCCGAACTGTGATGAGATTTTCTATGCTGGCACAGGGAACCTGTTACTGAGAGACGCAGACTCCATCACCCTCTTTGACGTGCAGCAGAAGCGGTAGGATTCAGTCTACTGGGAGAAGCTTTAATATTATAATCCTGCCGGCGTATGCCCTCTGGGGACAAGTAATAGCTATTAATGCACTCCAGAATTTAGCATCAGCTGCAGGCTGCATCAGATGGATCCAAACCAGGGCTAACAACTGCTGCGAAGAGCAGGGTGTAAACGTAGCCAAGGTGCAGTTGATGCTGCAGGCATCGTGCCATCGATCACAGGGAGATGTGTGCCATACCCTTGTAAATCCTGTGACTGCAGAATTGGGTGCTGTAAAAGTGGAGAGAAATGAAAAAACCCAAACTCAATCAAGCTAAGCTTGCCTGATGTGTTGTCCCTTAGGTTTTGTGTCTGCTCAGAATGCTCTTTCGGCAGCGTGTTTGTGCTGGTGGCCACGTTGCTAGCCATAAAGAAACAGGCAAGGAGTTGGTGCCTTTGGCTGTCTTTGTAGGCTTGAGAAGGTTCTGGATTATCTGCAGATAGATACAGTGTACATTGATTGCCTGTGTCCCAGAACTTGCCTCATTTCCTGATTTGTATGCCTTTGTCTTTCTAGTGGTGTTGGGAAAGTTACAAGTAAAATAAACTATGCAGATGCTGCTTGGAAACATCTTATCTTCCCTGTCCCTAAAATCTGTCCCTAAAACCCCCTCAGCAATCGGAGTTTTGAAGTCAGTTGTTGCTGGAATGTATTTGTTGCTGCACAGGTATGGAGAGAGGTTTGTTTTGCCGTACTGGACTGCAGAGACACTCAGTTCTGCCTCAGGATTTTATAGCTCCAGAATGGCAAAATGGGGCTTCAGAGCATCTGCAAATTGAGTGCAGGCTGTTGAGCACTGGTAGTTGTCATACGGAGCTTGCTCGCAGAGCTTGCTGCGGAGGGGTATTGTTCCACTCTCTGATGTCAGTGCTGTCCTTTCCCAGAACTCTGGCCTCAGTGAAGATCTCCAAGGTGAAATACGTCATCTGGTCGGCTGACATGTCCCATGTAGCTCTGCTGGCGAAGCATGGTAAGTGGCAGGGCAGTGCAGTGTTTCACCTGGATCCTGGAGCACGCTGGCTCCTTCTTGGTTGGGAGCAGAGTCCCTGCTGGCACGGCCTGCTTAGAGAAACCGGTCAGTGCCGTGGCTAGTAGTGAAGGTACAGCTGAAGATACTCACAGTGTAGGCCCTGCCACTTTGTCTCTTCAGCAGAGCCCTGCTGTAAGCTGGTAAAACAGAGGGCTGCTTGTGCTCCTCAAAACGATCCAACTAGTCTTTTTTATAAAACTAAGGCAGATGGTGGCTATTTAGTTGGTGGTTGCCATCATCTCCTTAGTGTCTGACGTTGAATATAGTCTCTGTTAGTGGGACTGTGGAAGAGAGAAGCTGTAACTCGGAGGCTGGTGTTTAACAGTAGAGGGTTCCCTAGCCTTACTTCTTTTGACTTTCCAGCCATCATGATCTGCAACAGAAAGCTGGAGTCGCTGTGTAATATCCATGAAAACATCCGTGTCAAGAGCGGTGCCTGGGATGAAAGCGGTGTTTTCATCTATACCACCAGCAATCACATCAAATATGCTGTCACCACAGGGTGAGTCTGGGAGTCGTGCACCGAGTCCTTGAACTGGCAGGCCTTGTGCAGACTGCCATGGGGTTTTTTTGGCAGACACCTAAGCTGGTGTTTGTGAAACGGCACTTTTATTGCGGCGTGGATGTACCCAAGGACAGCTAGAGATAAATACTCGTGTTTGGTTGTGTACCCTGTGCGCTGGTGTTGTATCGCTGGGCTGGATGCCTGCAGTGTGCATCTGACTGGGGCTTGCTTTTATAATGCAGGATAAAATAACGTACAGAGCGTTGAGCCCCATTTGGGGTAGGGGATGTGGTCATACAGATGAGTTGTGCTGGCACGCGCATCACGCGTGCTGTGTGTTGGCATAGGGATCATGGAATCATCCGCACCCTGGACCTGCCTATCTACGTTACCCGCGTGAAGGGGAACAACGTGTACTGCCTGGACAGAGAGTGCCGCCCCAGGGTCCTCACCATTGACCCCACAGAATTCAAATTCAAGCTGGCATTGATCAACAGAAAGTATGACGAGGTGAGGAGACATGAGAAACCCTGCACTTTTCCTTGACCGATACCCGACAAGGGTAAAGGGAAGTTGTTGGCAGCTTCAGTGCCCGGGCCTTTTCTTTGCAGGTGCTGCACATGGTGAGGAATGCTAAGCTTGTGGGCCAGTCCATCATTGCCTACCTGCAGAAAAAGGGCTACCCAGAGGTGGCCCTGCACTTTGTCAAGGATGAGAAGACCCGTTTCAGCCTGGCACTGGAGTGTGGCAACATTGAGGTGAGGTGGCAGGTGGTGCTGTGAGAAAGGCATGTCCTGTGGGGCATCGCTTGCAAACTTGAGGAGGAGGAGGAGTATTGAGAAGAAGAAGTATTAGTTGAGGGTGATAGAGTTGGTGATGATAGCAGCCCTACTAAGGTGCAGGCCCTCAGCTGGGAGAATGATTTAGTGCAGTGATCCTTGTAATCCCATGCTTTCTATCATGGGCATTGTCAACAGAAGCCGGCAGAGGAGACTGCTTTCTTCAAAGCCTTTGTAACCATGTCAGTTCTCTTGCTAGATTGCTCTGGAAGCAGCCAAGGCTCTGGATGACAAAAATTGCTGGGAGAAACTGGGAGAAGTGGCGTTGCTGCAAGGAAATCACCAGATTGTGGAGATGTGCTACCAGCGCACCAAGAACTTTGATAGGCTCTCCTTCCTCTACCTCATCACTGGCAATCTGGAGAAGCTTCGGAAGATGATGAAGATAGGTGAGTGCCAGGGTGGTGGCAAAGAAGAAAGAGATAAGAGGATCTGACTGTCATTCCCAGAGGGGATGAGCGGCATCATAGTGGAGGCCAAGAACAGCAAAGCTATCGTGACTTTTTTTTTCTTTTGGTTTAGCTGAGATCCGTAAAGATATGAGTGGCCACTACCAGAATGCCTTGTATCTAGGAGATGTGGCAGAAAGAGTGAGGATCCTGAAGAACTGTGGGCAAAGTGAGTAATATCAGACTAATGTATGTCTCTGTGGGTTGAGGAGAAGCTGGAGAGGTTGCTGGGATGAACAGCAATTTCTGGAGGTGGGTCAGTGTAATCCCTTACCTGAGAAACTGAATCGGATGAGCAGAAAGTAACCCAAGAGCTAGAACATCATCCAGGAGACCAGAATCAACTGCGGGGCATAGTCAGATGGTCAGTCGCCTGCACGTTCTAGTCCTAAATCCAGTGATACCCTGAAAGGTGTGATTCTACACCTTGGCATGCTGCTCAGCTTTCCTTGTGACAGTGTGGCCGTGCGTGCTGGTGTGAGAAGTTTTCTTTCTCTAGGCAATGAAGAACACACGATCATGTGAGTTATATCTCATTTTAGAGTCCCTGGCCTATCTCACGGCTGCAACTCATGGTCTGGATGAGGAAGCTGAAAGCCTGAAGGAAACATTTGATCCTGAAAAGGAAACGGTTAGCAAACGGACTTCCTGCTTCATTACAAGAGCTCTAGGGTTTGGGAAGAAGATGACGGTGGGGTCTGGTGTCAGTGTGACTGGCTAGGCAGCTCCTTTCTGGAAGGGAGGAACTGTCTCCATTCTGGTCACCAGTTATTGGGCTGGTGACTGTGCTGCTCGGAGGCGAGGAGGCCAAAGAACGGGATTTTCATTATGTGGCCTTTAACTGTTTCCTGCTCCTTTCTGCTCAGATTCCAGACATTGATCACAATGCAAAGCTGCTGCAGCCGCCTGCTCCTGTCATGCCTCTGGATACCAACTGGCCATTGCTGACTGTCTCCAAGGGGTTCTTCGAAGGAACAATCGCTAGCAAAGGTATTGCTTTCTACTTGGAAGGTTCCTTTAAGCTGGGATGTGCTGAATGTGGGGGATATTTGTCTCTGTGGCTCCTGAACCGTTGCTGTTAACCTCAGGTTTGTTGTGTGTTACTAGCGGAGGTTGGAATCCAGCTTGGCTTTTACACTGTCTTTGGCAAATCTCTCAAACTTTTGGTGTTTTAGCACAAGATGGGACTTGACGATTGGAGGGGAGAGTGCTGGCCTCACATAATTCTTTGCTTAATACCTGACCCCCTCAGCGAGGATAAAGGATCCTACCCTTTTTGTAGGCAAAGGAGGTGCCTTGGCTGCTGATATTGATATCGACACTGTTGGCACTGAAGGCTGGGGAGAAGATGCAGAGTTGCAGCTGGATGAAGGTGGGTGAACCCAAGAGTTTTTCTTGCAGAAAGGTGTGTGCTTGTGTAAGAGCTCTGACTATTTCCCTCCTGCCCCCTCCATGCAGATGGCTTTGTGGATGCTGGAGAGGGCTTTGGAGAGGAAGGTCTAGGTAAAGGACAGGAAGAAGGAGGTGGATGGGAAGTCGAAGAAGATTTGGATCTTCCCCCTGAACTGGTAGGAGGCTTTCAGGAGGCTTCTTAAGTAGCCCGGAGGTAGTTACTTGGGAAGGCAATGACAACTTGTGGTGGTGGTGGGGGAAATGTGCTCTGGGCTTCTTCAGAGACTTGGTCACCCCAGCTGCGGCCAGCTCTGATTTCATCTGGGTGCTGGAAAGTTCCGCACTAATCACTGATCTGTGTGTTCCCCCAGGATGTTCCTGCTGGTCCCACAGGAGCAGCAGAGGATGGATTCTTTGTGCCACCCACCAAGGGCACCAGCCCAGCTCAGGTAGTGGCACAAGTCTTTGATTGTCTTTCTCGGAGACTTTTTACTTTGGCACCACTTCTTTTTTTTTTTTTTTTTTTTTTTTT
>Ga0065711_1030496_pt1 | contig 32318 bp, 19 predicted proteins | sample Hoacrofraction12_FD_59098 | JGI IMG/M metagenome (GOLD analysis project Ga0065711, IMG submission 59098) | Hoatzin crop microbial communities from Cojedes, Venezuela - Epithelial fraction 12 v2 (version 2) | ecosystem: Host-associated > Birds > Digestive system > Esophagus > Crop | place...
AAGCAGGGTCACCTACAGCAGGCTGCACAGGACCTTGTCCAGGCGGGTCTTGAATATCTCCAGAGAAGGAGACTCCACAACCTCCCTGGGCAGCCTGTTCCAGTGCTCCGTCACCCTCAGAGGGAAGAAACTCTTCCTCATGTTCAGACAGAACTTCCTATGCTTCAGTTAGTGCCCGTTGTCCCTTGTTCTGTTGCTGGGCACTACTGAAAAGAGTCTGGCCCCATCCTCCTGACACCCACTCTTCAGATATTTATAAGCATAAATTCGGTCCCCTCGCAGCCTTCTCTTCTTCAGGCTGAACAAGCCCAGCTCCCTCAGCCTTTCCTCGTAGGGGAGATGCTCCAGTCACCTCATCATCCTCGTAGCCCTCCGCTGGACTCTCTCCAGTAGCTCCTCATCTTTCTTGAACTGGGGAGCCCAGAACTAGACACACTACTCCAGATGGGTCCTCACTAGGGCAGAGTAGAGGGGGAGGGGAACCTCCCTCGACCTGCTGGCCACATTCCTCCTAATGCATCCCAGGATACCATTAGCTTTCTTGGCAGCCAGGGCACACTGCTGGCTCATGGTTAACCTGTCATCCACCAGCACACCCAGGTCCCTCTCCGCAGAGCTGCTCTCCAGCAGGTCCGCCCCAAGCCTGTACTGGTGTATGGGGTTGTTCCTCCCCAGGTGCAGGACCCTGCACTTGCCCTTGTTGAACCTCATCAGGTTCCTCTCTGCCCAACTTTCCAGCCTGTCCAGGTCTCGCTGAATGGCAGCACAGCCTGTCGATGTATCAGCCACTCCTCCCAGTTCTGTGTCATCAGCAAACTTGCTGAGGGTACACTCTGTCCCTTCATCCAGGTCATTGATGAAGAAGTTGAACAAGACTAGGCCAAGTGCTGAACCCTGAGGAACACCAAGCTACAGGCCTCCAACTAGACTCTGAGCCACTGATGACAACCCTCCAAATTCTGCCATTCAGCCAGTTCTCAATCTACCTCCCTCATCTAGCCCACACTTCCTGAGCTTCCCTACGAGGATGTTATGGGAGACAGTGTCAAAAGCCTTCCTGAAGTCGAGGTAGACAACATCCACTGCTCTCCTCTCATTTACCCATCGAGTCATGCCATTGTAGAAAGCTATCAGATTGGTCGTGATTACATGATACATGATTACTTGATTGCATGATAACACACAACGCACTTCCTCACACACTGTGCACATAGGCTTGGCCCTGGACAACATTCCCTCCAATATCATCTCCTCATTAAGGCCTCTCTCACAAACTAGAATTTCCCTTAGGGTTGAGTTTCTTTATATCATGAAATTAGCCTTGCCTGTATTCTCTTATAAGCCTCATAGTTCAATGACCAAACCACTCAAAGCACTCAACGAAAATTTTGTGCCACTAACCAGAGTTCTTCGTATGTTGTCATGTCATTCTCTATTTTCCTACTTTTATCCCTCAGAATTAAAGGAATCTCCTAGGGCTCTGAAACTGAAAGAAACTGAGGAATAGAGGTAATCTACACAGAGGATGAGGGATGGTGTATATCCTTACAGGTACTGCTAAGGTGAAGTCTTCTCCAGTATGCCGAGTTATGTGGGTTCACAATGTGAAAGTATGTAAAAACATTCCACCTAAGTAAAATCCAGGATGTTTTTTCATCTGTGTTCTATGATAATATTCTCATATGTGGTCTCAGGGGGTACCCCATAATTCACATCTGACACAGACTTCAAAACTCGGGACTCTCTCCTGTACAGGACACAGCGAGTCCTTATGTAAATATGAACATAAGCCTCAGGAAGCATCAAGAATATTTATCCTTACTAAGTGATAAGAAGTCTCTTGGATCTGGCAATTTCTTGTTCCTACTCTTATATACTTGCATTGTGACAGATTTTTCAATAGGTGGTCCAAACCCTCAGGGCAAATTAGAAAGTTACAAATGTCTGACTGCTTTTGTACTTACACACAAAAAAAGATCTTGCACTTGAAAAGCTTTTTTTACCAGTTAGTGTTTTCAGGCTGCTGGCCAAGATCACTAAATCCACTAACCTTGCTATCTGCAATGTGAATTCATCCCTTGCATGATTATCTTCACTCAACTCCATGACATAGTCACAGTGAGCACACATATCCGCACTAGAGCAAATTGAGATCTTCAAAAAAATTGTGCTTGCTTCTTACTGCAGACCTAGTACTTGTACTACTTGTCATTGATTCATCTGACATATGTCACCAGAAGCAGGGGAAGGACCAACACCCGAAGGTAGGAACAGACACATCTGTCATGCCTGGGAGGCTGATGTCTTCTTCTATTGCTCATGATGCCTCCTCTCTCCTCCTGTCTATGATAGAAAATTTAACCCTGCAGACGAGATAAAAACATCCCTTTAGAAGCAGCTATTATGACTTGATTATGCTACATTTCAAAGGTTACTATTAGTTGCTGCCTGTGTTTGCTATTAGCTCCCATCAAGTTTTAATAATACTTTCTGAAACAGAACTGGAAACATTTCTCACATCCAAATTAACACCTGATTATTTTCAATCTGGTGAGGGTGGAATGAATACAGAAAGCTTTTTCTTTTACTTTCAATTTTAGAACAAATAAATGTGGTTTTATAAATAATCACTGTGAGATTGCTATTCTTCAAGGTTTTGATACCTCCTAAAATTGTGCATGTCTATTTTGTAAGTATTCTGCAGGGGTAATGGAAAGTTGCTTACCTTAAATGCCTTTCAACTTAACCCTAAATGCCAGTTTAACCAGAGTTTGGCAGTCAATTAACTTCTCAACCTGGAGTTAGGGAAGCTACTATGCAGTGGACTCAGGGACAGTACGTTAGCTACTCCAAACTAGCCTGGTGCTAGCCTCCCACAATGAACATTAAAAGTGCTTTTGTGCCAAACACCTGCTGCAGATCAACAGTAAAGATTTTTGGGGGATTCAAGCTGTTTTTATAAAATCTCCTTCCATCTCATCCTAAAGTAGGTCTATAAAGGCAAGTGAGCTGAAGCGCCTTTTGGAGATGCCTATTTTTTGCTCTCGAATACACAGAGACTAAGGGTACTCACTAGGCTCAGCCAACAAACTATTAGACTTCCAGCATTCAAATAAACGAATGCCATCCACAATAGTATAGCTACTATACAGTATATTTGTTGTCTAGCTTATCAACCTGAAACATCCATGTGAAGATAAGACCTCAGGAAGCTGAGGAAAAAAAAAAAGTGGTTTTGTTCCCATTAAGTGCACAGAAATAAGATTAGTCATTCCAGTTGCCCAGGTTGTATTAGACTCTGTGAAATCCTTTCTTGATTCAAAAAAAAAAAAAAAATCTAGAAATACTGCATGCTATTTTACTGCTTCTTTGAAAAGTTTTTAATTTAATATCAGAACAAATCTGCACCTCAAAAACCATCAGGATTGCAATCAAAAGCAAGTTGGTCAAAACAGTTTTTTAATGAATGCAGTTATTTACCAGTCCTTCATGTCATTAGTTTCAGGCAGCTTTTCCAATTATGTATTGTATGACCTTATATTAACATGAAATGGTCTACAACATTCAATGTGTGCTGGTGGGTTGATGAAAGACTAGAAAAAGAAAAGTATTGATTTTTAAAGTGTTTGCTCTACACAGCACATATTTTTCCTAAGTATAGTCAGTAAACATGACTACTTATGACAAGTATGATATAACAAGTTCCTCGGATCACTGAAAGCACATTTAAAACTCACATTTCTGCATCAAAACTATGACAGAAAATGGTTTGGGTTTTTTTTTTCCACATAAATTACCAAGTGTGTAGAGAAATATACGCATATGAAATTGGAGCAACACAGTTGACTATCAGTCAGTGACTGACATACAACTAGAACAGTTGCAAGTTTTTAACTGGAAGATGCAAGAGTTGCAATTAATTTCACAGAGAAAGATAATCCAGCACGGTTTTATGATTTGCTGTCTTTTCCTTTTCCATCAAAATCTCCCTTGTTCTGTTGCTTTATCTGGATATATTTGACAGCTCCTTCTCTTCCTTCCAGCCTTTGCAAAAGACTGGTTACCAATGTACTGCATCCTCTATCTGATCTACTATCTCTAAAGGTTGTTCTTCAACTGCTGTCTGACACTACATATCTAACATAACAGATACTGCAAGGAGGATGAATTTAAGAGATTTGGTAAGGAAAAGGTTGAGGCATATTGCAGATCAAAATACCTCTGGGACAGGTAGCTTTGCCAAGGTCTGGCAACAGACTTGCTACCCTTCAAACGGTGCTGTCTAGTTAAACCCATGACAGAAAAGTACTGACCTACCAGGAAGGCCTGAGTTTTCTCTAATGCTGGCTGAACAGAAGAGCAGTGGGTCCCTGATAGATACATATTAAAAAATAGATATGTTTAACTGTTTTACACCTCCATCTTGACCTACAACCTCAGTCCACACCACATTACTTAAGGTTGAGGGTCTCCTTACACAGCTTCTATTTTCATTCCAAATCCATCTGTTGCTGGCCAAAAGTCAGGGTTTTTTAAGGAAGGAATCCTTCACTTGGTCCACTGTTGTAGCAGTGCCTAAGAAAGCTCATGCCTTTACGTTGTCCAAAAAAGCACATTGCCACCTTCTTCCAGATGTAAAAATCGAAGAACATGATCTAAGCTACAATTTCAGTCCCTGGAAGTCAGCTGCACACGCTAGGATCGAGCAAGGACTGGCCTGGATATCAGCACAACGAAAGTAGTGCTGTATTTATAACCCAGAGAGAAAACAAGAAAAAATTTATAAGTATTGAGAAGCAACCCACAAAATCGCCTGTTACTAACGAACAATTTACCTGGTTGCACCTCTATACTAACTTCTGTTATGGAATGCTTCTCATGTATTCTTAGCTTAAGTACAGTCAAGGAACTGAGAGTTGTACTCAGTCTCTAATGTACAGGAAGTCCAGCTCCTGACACCCTGCCCCTTCACCAGTATCATCCGCATAGACAGACAGCCAGCATCCTGCCCCTGGCTGACACGGGCAGCGTAGGCAGGATGCCGCCCACATTATTCACATAAGGCAGAATGCTCTCACCTCCCACTACCACTGGTGGAGCCAAGGGGTAGCATGACTCACCCACATCTGCATGATCGGCTCTTGCAGCCAGATGACCCCGCCACCAAGTGTCCCTGGCAGTCCACCGGAGTCATGGCATCACTTTTGACCCCATGTTTGTTATTGGGGATTGGGTCAGTCACCGTATGGGTGCTTTAATGCTCATCTTTCCACTCTCAATAAAGCTTTGCTTTATAACATGTTGTCAGACTCCATTACTGTTCAGACCCCAAGTGTGTAGACAGCCTAGCTCCAGACAAGATGTGCTAATTCTCACAATTTATTATACATGTAAAAAAGATGGTTGTAAGTCCATCCTCCAGAAAAGAAAATATTAATTTGTAAAACACTTCAATTTGCCAGTGATATTGATATCATTGCACCAGCACCTTAATACTAACATTATTAGCTCTGGTAACTGAAAGCAAAACATGTTTAAAATTTTAAAATTTTCTATTTCATAAATATATGCTGCAGTTCTTTGAAGAAAGGGTCTTCCAAGGGGTCTTCCTGTATTTACAGTCAAAAATATCCGCCTTTTTTCCCCAAACACTGGAAAACAAAAAGAGCAATAGCTTTTCTTCATGGCATGCTACACTCAGGGACCATTGAGGACAGCCCTTCTCCACTGTCAGAAGCAGTGATCACATCCCATTCAGTTTTCCAAATCACGCACAGGAGCTGATGCACTGTGTAAGGGACTTTGTAAAACAAACTTCTCAGAGTGTCTGTACTTTCAAGCTATCATCAACCTATTCTGCAGTTCAGCAGCTGTACTATATATTGCTTAGTTGCAGATTCTTAGAATCATAGAATCATAGGTTGGAAAAGACCTCTCAGATCATTAAGTCCAACCATCACCCCAACACCACCATGCCTACTAAACCATATCCTGAAGTGCCACATCTATACGTTTTTTGAATGCCTCCAGGGATGGTGACTCAACCACCTCCCTGGGCAGCCTATTCCAATGCCTGACCACTCTTTCGGTAAAGAAATTTTTCCTGATATCCAATCTAAATCTTCTTACTCCTGTAAAGGACGGATATAGTAGCACATTTCTACTTTGAACTACCACTTGCATCACATTAACAGAGCAGCACAGGAATAGTGCATATCTAGCTTTTTCTGCTGGAGCAGACTACGCACAAGATGTCCATGAAAGCAGAAGGAAAACATTTATGCATGTTTTTATAAAACTGCAACAACAAGGAAAGGCTGAGCTCTCTTTCTGTAGGGACTAAAAAAGGCTAGAGGAAACAAAGAACAGTCTGCAATGCTTCAGAAACAACTTGTCACGTCACCTCTTATCTATTGATCCATGTAGTCCCGTTGCACTTAATGTCATCATACAGCAGTGCCCTCTTGGACAAATCACATGGCTAAAGTACATTTGAGCATCCTTCAGAATTATACACGTGCTTTTGACAGCTAGCTCTCCCTTTTCCAATAGTATGCTCAGCCTCCCTATATTCTGATCAGCTGAAATCGGTAGCATAAAAATAGTTGGGCACCTTTTTCAATTTGCAACTGGAGATAAAAACCTCTAGCCTAGATTTCAAAGAGTTTCTATGCCTAAATACTCAAATATAGTGTTCTATGAGCTCTTCTTGCAGCCACCCAGCTGCAGGTTTGGAAATGCCAGGCATCATCCTGATCCTTCTTCACCTCATCTCCTTCCTCTACCCTTCTCAGAAACAAGGAAGCATTCCTGTGGTTGGTAAAGCTAAAAACACAAAGATATTCTTTCTGCCTGCCAGGACAGTGTGGAAGGACATAATAACAGTCAGAAGTCTTTTAAAGGAAAGCAATTTGTTTATTCCCACAAAGATATCTCCAACAATATTACAGAAAGAAGGCACTGCTTTCCCAAAACTCTAGCCATGAAGCTCTCAGGGACTAGAAGAAACTGAATGGGGCATAATTCTACAATTGAAACAAGGTGTCACATGTCATCTGAAGCACTTAAAGGGTGTCTACATTGGCAGTTCAGTGAGCAACAGAGTCTTTTCAGGTGTGACTTCTACACATGTCCACAACTGGAGTTATCTGCATTGCACAAACAGGTAATGTTGGTACACATAAGAAAAGTCGCTCTTCCTGGTGGAACCAAGAAAGAAGCTGCACACTGGAGTACACTGGAGCCCATGTACTGTCCCCCTTCTGTAGCGAGGACACAAGATACTACTGTTCAAGGGGAAAGGCACCAGTCCTCCATTGTCCTAGCAATGACTGCACAGAAATGCAATACTGGAAACATCTACAGATCATCCCCCTCCCTCTCATGTCAAGAAAGCTTAAAAAGGTGAGGAAGATTATTGAAATTCAGGCACTGTTTCCTAAACTTTTCATGGACACAGCTTAGCAGACTTGCTGTTATATAGCTGAACTGCCAACACACTGATTTGTAGGCTTTTACATCAATTACACTGCTCAATTCTAAATTGCTATTGAACAGGTATTTTCCTCTGACCACCAGCGATGTTAAATAAGCCACAGGCCAAGTAGGCAAGAGGTTCCAGCAGAAATCCCTGGAGACACTGCAGACAAATGTCTTAAATCTTTTTCAGCTGTCATACTACCCAGCAGAAATGCAGAGATAACCTGTGCAACAGAGTGCTTCTGGTTGCTCACAAACTGGCTGGATATTGACTATAAGCACTTGAAACACCGCCCATAAAAAGGAGATGACTACATTTGCCCAGCAGCAGGTGATCAAATTAATCTGGTGGGACCTTGATAACAAATGTACCCATTTTTCTGAAACACACCAGGGAAGAGCCTGAAAAGTGACATAAACTGCAATAAGTGGCAACAACTAATCAGCCTCAGCGATGGAGAAAATTCAAGAGCTGGTCTGGGGCTACACGATTAGCAAAGCCATTAGAAACCAACAAATAATTAGGGCAATAGCCACTTGAAAGGGAGTCCTCATTGGTACTTAACTGGTCTAAACTGGACTGGTGGGGCTGAAGCTCTTATTTCTGTGTACATGTGTATGCTAGGGGGAGGAGGGTAGGTGTGCTCATAGAGCAGGAATTGCTACCCACTTGCTATACCTGTCCTACCAAGTAAATAAATATATGTCACTGAGTGGTATAGTTCTCTTCTAGCAGCCACCCCATCCTGTAGCCTGTGACACTAGCAGTCAACACCAAATGTAGAAGCAACGTCTTCAATCAATTCCATGACTCTTTTTACCAATATGTCCAAATGAGATAATAAAGGTAGTTGGAGTGGCTCTACTGAAAAAGAATCTCACCTCTACTCTTTAGTAGGCTGTAGTTTACCTCAGCCTTTTACATGCTAATGCTAAGCATTTATCTTCTTTAGAGCATGAGCACTGTACTGGGAGGTTCCTGTTCTCAAGGAAAGAATTGCCCTCCATTGCCCTCTCTGCTAGGGAAATTAGGAGTTAACAGAAAGAGAGGTTTTTACATAATGAATTGCTGTTGCAGGGAGGAATTTCCAGCATTTACACTTTACATTTGGCAAACAAAGGGATCAGAATATTCAGGTCAGGGGAGCTTTCTCTTCTAAGAAGATATAAATGCACACATCATTGATATGAAGAGCCAAGTACAGGTGAGAATACTCAGAGTGCTGTCACCCACATATTGCTACCCTTCTTTCCTGAAGTAAAGGGGTTTAGCAAACATTAGGTCATTCAAGCAGCTGTGATTAGTTCCATTAAGAATTATGGTTTGCTCTTGTTTCATTAAAGCAACTTCTGTTTCTCCCTGCTGCTAAAATCTGGACTGCTGGAAGAAAAAGTGAAAGGCAGACACAGACATGAACACTTTATCTCAGTAGTTACGTGTAAACTTTTCTCCTGTGAACAGCTTCTAACTTCCTCAGTGCAGAGCACCAGTAGGCCTTCACCTCACTCCTTGCTGTCCAAGCTTGCTAAGACTCCTCCATAACAGCCAGTCACCACTCAAAGACACCTCCTCACCTCCCCTGCTCTCTTCCCTTACAAATTTTACAAACTTTGCTCCTCTGAATTGGAAGCAGCTTTCTTCAGCAGCACATAGCACTCCATTAAGATTTCTTATGTTCACAAGGACAAGTCCCACTCACCTTCCCAGCAACAGTTTGGGGTTTTTTTGCCAATACGGGCTTTCAAAAAAGCTCCCCTTCACTGTTTCGTATTCCAATTATCTAGATCTTTTTTGGCTGGCAAACATCTGAAGTGCTGCATGGCTTTTCCTTCCTCTCTGGACTGGCATGTTCCAGCACTGTACTTTGTGTCAACCACTGTGAATGTTTGCCCAGTTTCTTTACCCTCCCCATTTCTTCTGTTGATAGCTGTACACCAGCCTGCTGTTCTCTTTGCTGATCTACCCCACATTAATAATTCTTCTTCCTTCTCCTCTTTCTATCCATGAAATGGAACTCTTAGTGTATCAATGTCACTTCTGCTTTAGAAAGGAGACCTCTCTCCCCCTGCTACCCAACCACATTCTTACACGCAGTGACCTTTGCAGGCATGTTTTCCTCCTTGTCGCCCACTCACCACCCCTCTGGAGCTCCTGTTCTAATGATGTATGTATTCCTTCTTGCATCCACACCATGTACCCTCATTTTTTGCCAAGTTCCCCTTACTTACCCAGAGCTGCCAATGGAGATGATAGGAATTCTCTGGTTTTATGTACAACCTCACAATCTGCCAAGCCATGCACTGATGGAAAAGCATGCCATGAGTTCACATGCACACATCTGAGGTGTGAGTCTCTGTGTTGCCCCCTGTACTGTTGGTCCAGTAGCTGGATGCTCATGGCATCTGACCAAGCTGCTGTTCCATCACACTCACTCCAAGGTCTCTCCCCATAATCATGAATTTTCAAGCTTTTTATTACTTTTCAAGCTGACTTCTTTTCTCAAAAGTATCTTGGTAATTTCCTGGTTATTATTTAATTGGGATAAAGGTCACCTAAAGCAAACTCAGTCATTGTTATTTTCTTCTCAGCACTACCAGGCTTTGGGCAAACACCTTGCAGAATAGTTTGGGGTAATCTGTTCACTCACTCCTATTTCTACTGTACCAGCTGTTGTTGCCTAGGCCGTATTATCTTTAAGGTGCCGTGCAGATTCACACACACACACTATTACATGTAAAAGACCAGAGCTAGAAATCCTCTCCTCTCACTGTCCTATGGAGGCACACATTATTCCCAGCAAAGGTTATGCAGTTTCAGCTGTCACAGATGTAGCTTTCTTATGAGATTACATTCATAAATTATCCTTCAGAAGAGACTACAGCAATCACAAAAGAGGTATCCATATTTCCCTAAAATAAGGAATTTCTGATTTGATACATACTCGCCACAATACCAGTCCTTATATGGATTCTGACTCTTCAAAGGCCAGAAGCGAACACAGAACGCAATGAAACTGGAAAATAAACATCACAGTAGTGTCTTTGAAAACTAGCGTGGATTTACAAGACAAGTAATTTTTTCCTAAAATGACACTTCACTAAAAATCATTTAATAGATTTCTTTTTTTAATCACAGGCAGAGTTATCATCACTATCACTGATAAGTCTGTAAACAGCACTTCAGTTTCTGAGATCCTCCTGTGTGTCATGTGCTGCAAGAACAGTTGCTGTAGGCTGGAAGTACAGCTGTTGCAGAAACCGTAGTCCAGCCACAGCAAAATCTTTCTCTTGCATCCTCACATCTCTAATGAAGGGCACAGCAGCCTCCAATTATTCACAAAGCGTCTGAAACATTGGCACTTAGAAATACCACAGGCATTTCTGCCTGCAGAAAGTCTAACAAACGAATGCTCCATCACATTGTGGTGTAAGAAAAGTGCATGTCTGAACTGGCAACGCCATACTTTACTGTCTGAGTAAGGTTATATTATCCAGTGAAAATCAGGATTTGCCCCATCAACCACATGCAGATAAGCACTATGACTCCATCAATTACTTTTGTCCCCGTTCGGAAAAAATAACAATAAAATACTGCAGTATTCTTCAGATCTAGACCACAGGGAAGAGTATGAACACTAATATTTTTCAACAGGCATGACCCAGCATGTCATGACAGTATATACACTCTCTCTGTCTCCTACTTTTACTGAAGACAGTGGTTAGAGATGTCATGATGCTTGTATTGGGTTTACGTGGCAAGGTGTTGAACAGCAGGAGCTGCAAGGGTGCCCTCTGTGAGGAGACGCTGGGGTATCCTGTGATGGACACAGGTCATTCCAGAAGGCTCCAATGGACCCACTGTACGGCACAGCTGCACCTAGCAGCCACGATGGTGACACCTCTGGGAGAATATATTTAAGAAAGGCCCAAAAACCACTGTGCAGCAGTGGAAAAGTGGAAAAAAAAATGTGAGAAACAGCCCTGCAAACAACAAGGTGAGAGAAAAACAGAGAGGAGAAGGAGCAGAGATTGCCCTGTAGCCTGGGGAGAAGACCATGGGGAAACAGGTTGTCACCCTGCAGCATATGGAGGACCACGTTGGAACAGGTATCCATACCGCACCGCAGCCCCTGGTGGACACCATGCCAGAGCAGATGGATGTGCTCTGAAGGAACTGCAGACTGTGGAGAGGCCATGCAGGAGGGGTTTATCCTGAAGGACTGCAGCCCATGGAAGGACCCACGCTGGAGCAGGGGGCAAGTGGAGGAAGGAGCAGCAGAGATGAAGCATTATGAACTGACTGCAATCCCTATTCCGCATCCTCCTGTGCCGCTTGGTGTGTGGGAAGGAGGATATAGAGGAGTCAGGAATGAAGGAGTGAAGTTGAGCCTGGGAAGAAGGGGGTATGGGGGAGGTGTTATAGTTTTTCTTTGTTTCTCAACACCCAACTCATTTTTTAAATGACAATAAATTAAATTAATTTTCCTAAAGTTGAGTCTGTTTTGCCCATGACGGTAAATGGTAAGTGATCTTCCCTGTCTGTATCTTGACCCATCAGGTTTCCTATTTTATTTTCTACCCTGTCCTGTTGAGGAGGTGGAATGAGAGAGGCTGGATGGTTGTCTGGCAGCCAGGCATAGTCAACCCACCACAGTGCTTGATCATGTAAAAGTAAATGATGATGCAAAAGGAAAGTTTGCAGAAGTGCCGAGATTTTCACATTGACAAAGGAAAAATCTTGTAACATGGCAGTATGTGGGTCATCTTGGTTCCGCCCATAGTCCTCACTACCCAGCTTCTTTCTGCTTCCACTCTTTTCTTCTCTTTGGTACTCAGCAGCTCTGGAGGACTGCATATATGAGAAAATCATTTGTGGGATAGCTAGTTCTAATCTATTGAAGTCTCAGGCTTTTTTTTGTTTCCAGGCCCTTTGACTTAGTCATTTAAGAATGCTTTCTCTCACCTGCTCCATGACACACTCTGGCTTTTACCATCTCCTCCTTCATCTTTTCCCAAATGTTAGTGCCTCTTTTGTTCTGAACTACTTTAGCAGTCCTGTCTAAGTGCCAGAATGTGTAAAAGCTTTCTCTAATGTCTAGCATTAATTCATGTCCCCTCTGCAGGACTGAACAGCTCACTACACTGCATTTCACTTGATAAGCTGTTACCTTAAACTGCAACAGCACATCAGTACCCCATTAAAATTACCACAGACAAAAAATCCAATTGCTTGTTAATGCTTTGTGACTTCATCTCACACACAATCATGCAACCACTGAAATTCAGGTGATAATGAATAACAGAAACAGTAAACAATTGGATAGCTGCTAGCTCCTTACATTGTGCTAATCTCTGTATTGTTTTTTCATAGCTTTCTGTTTTTAATTTAACAGCACTGAGCTTGCTTTACAGGCTAACTAGCAGGAATAGGTGCCTTGGTGAATGCTTTCTCCCCATCCAGAAAATTCAGAACTACCCTCTCTTCTCATTTCAAGGAAAGAGGAGAGTGTGTGGGTTTGTTCAAGCTGAAATATCAGTAATTACAATCTGTCATTGTCTCACGGTATGTTTGGATTGTACTGTTAGCCTTTGTGTAACACTGGGTAGCACTACAAAAGACACAGTAATTCTTAACTTTTCCTAGACTGACAATGATACTGATTTCATCTTGATGGCAGAAAACTATTCAAACAACTTTTATAGGTTCACTTTCTGAGCTATTTCTTCTGCTTTAATAATGTAATTTTTTTAATATAAATGATTTACAGTTCTCACAATAGCCTTTTAAAATGTAATTGTTAGGTGTAATCTTCAACAGCTTTTGATATTAGTTTTATGAGTGGCAACATTTGACTTCAGTAAAGGTGTTGCTTAAGCCTTGCCAGAGAGTCACTTCCTAGTTAATCTGTTCTCTATTATAAGAGCCTGCTCCACTCTACATTCATAGCATTAACAACTTATGAATAAAACTTTGCCCAAAATTCTGCAGCATTTAAGGGTTTGTAAAGGTTTCCAACACTGAAGAAATTGAAGTCAACAGTGGCCAAAACATCTGGCCAACTTTTGTGGCAATTTTCTGTCTATCAATATTTTCCTTAAATGTTTAAGGTGTCAAGCACTTCGAAAGGCTCAGCTGAGAGGTGTGGTAAGAAGGCTCAGATATCAGAAAATGCACCTCTCAGAGCTATCAGCAATACCACATTCTTTGCTCACGGAATCATAGAAAGCTTTGGGTCAGAAGGGGCCTCTGCAGATCATTTAGTCAACACCCCTGACACAGACAGGCACATCTATCACTAGATCAGGTTGCCCAAAGCCCCGTCCAACCTGACTTTGAACACATCTAATAACAGCGCACCCACAACTTCTGTGGTACCTGTTCCGGTGGCTCACTACCATCATCATCAAAATTGTTTTCCTTGTATCCAATCTAAATCTAGCCTCTTTCAGTTTAAAAACATTACCCCTTGTCCTGTCACTACACCTCGTAAAAAGTCTCTCTCCCTTCTTTTTATGAGCCCCCTTTATATATTGAAAGACTGCAACAAGGTCTCTCCAAAGCCTCTCTTCTCCAGGCTAAACATTCCCAAGTCTCTCAGTCTTTCTTCATAGGAGAGGTGTCCCAGGGCTCTGAGCATATTCATGCAGAAATCATCTTTATGTTATTTTAAGAGTCCCAAATAAAAGCATATCAACAAGTTTACCTGCTTGAAATCACATCTTCTATCAAAAAGAGGTAGTTTTGATCCTGAATAGTTTTTTGTCTATCAATCACATTGTCTTTGGATTTTTGTTAAATGCAATGAATACTAGTTGTAGCATGCAGTTAAAGATTCACATGAGAAATTGCAGTAATGCATTCTCTCATATGCACTCCAGGATTTCAGAAGCAGTAAAGGCATTTATAAACTTTGAATTCCAGAATTTGTATAAAAAATAATAATGTTTTCTTACCTGAAAATGCTACTGTATTTCTTCATATGTAACACTTGTCCTTGCATAAGAAAATGCAGGAACATCCTAAACTTCCTTAACTAGTCAAGTAATAAGAAACCCAAAACACAATTATTTTTTCTACATTTTCCAGGCATCTAAAAATCATTCCTCTTAGTTTGAGTAAAGGTGTTTCAAGTCTGAAATGACCTTGAAAGATTAAAATACTTTCACTGATTTCCCTTTCAACATTTATATTTACCTGTCTCTTCTACAGAGGTAAGATGGGTGATTCTTGTGCACACAACAGTTTGTGTCAGTTTACACATTGCACTACTTGTGCCTTCGTTCACTCATGAAACTCGTGAACTAAACTCATGAAAGATGGTGGTTCAAACAAACTGCCAGGTCCAAGATCACATGAAATGAAAAATCATGCTGGAGGAGCACCCTGAAACATCCCAGAGTCAGCTACAACTCCTTGGTTCCATGGGAACCCTCCAGATGCAGAACACGTATCTCATACTGCAGCATTCATCTGACTACTGAATACAGTTCTGCCTGTAGAAGACCATAAAAGTCTGATATATTGCTGAAATGAGCCTATGAGCATAACTACCATGACATCTTTCAAGAGGATTACCAAAAACTGCATTTTGTCAAAGCTGACCATACACACCTGTTTAAAGGCTCTTTGGTGAGGCCAAAGAAGCTGGCTGATGGCTGCCACCATGCCAGCTCCTCCTTCTCTGGTATTTCATCCTGGAAGGGCCTCAAGCTTTATGGTCTTCAACCCAATCGCTTTGTTGCAACCGCTTCTCAGACACTCTAGCTCCTAAATAGCTTCTTTGGGGACCACCCCTTGGAATGAAATTTGTGGATCTCCAAATTTACCACAACAAACACAAAAATTACACTTTCTTGCTGCACAAGAAGAAACATCCTCTAACATCAAAAAACAAGCAAGCAGGCAGTTAAGAAATGTAGGGAAAGCAAATGTAATGTTTCATCACTATCAAAGGCAGAATCATGGGGATTAATCCGGCTGTAAACCCCCATTTTCTTTAAAAACAATCTTATTCATAAAAAATAACACTATTCATCATTAAGTATGCAGAAAGGAATCTCCTCGTTCAAAAGCACTCAAATTATTTTACGGAACAAAATTCTACAGTGTTTGTTTATGAAGAAAATGGACATAGTTTAGTAGTGGACTTGGCAGTGGTAGGTTAATGGTTGGACTTGATGATCTTAAAAGTCTTTTCCAACCTAAACAATTCTATAATTCTATGAAAAAAATGTTATATACGCCTTATACAGAAAGGTTTGTGCCAGCATAGAACTGACTTCTCTTGTCCTTTATAAAAGGTGTATTCTAGTAGTTGAAACTGAGTCTTCACAACCGTACAAAAAATTACAATAGAGAGGAGCCATGTAGGCCATGCAGTCAACCCTCCCAGGAGGGCTACCTTCACGGTTAGGCCAGGTTGCTCAGAGCCTTATCCACTCATATTTTGAAAATGTCCAGAAATGGAAATTCCACAATCCTTCATGATAGTACTCATCCACAAAAATAATTGAGTCATTACTGTGAGGGAATGGTGACATTATTCGAATTCTTAATTATGCTCATTGACACTATAGACCAGTAATTCTCAAGTATTTACAAATACATGTCTGAAGACAGGTGACTAAACAAGGCACCACCATTTCTTTTACTTTCAAATACACAGAATACTGTGGAAAACAGAATATCCCCAGCAACCTTACTGGCTAGGGATGAGAGTTGGATATGCTACTTACTGATCTGCCTGGAAAAGATGGATTTATTTAGAGAATGCCCTGTACAGTACTCTTCCTCCTTAGGTTTTTCACTGAACTTTGTCTTCTTAAAGAGTGCAGTGAGGGAGAAAAGGTAAAATTGGAGAGCTGACTACATCTTGCACATACTTCCCATAACACTCAATTTCCTTCAAGGCTTTCAGTATTGCCCCCTTTAGCAGCTATAGTCTAACCTCATATTAGTATAGCCTAAATTAATAATTCTTATTTCAAGCAAACCTTTGCAGGAAAACGGAGTCTTCTGTAATTAACACTTTTCTCTCTTTTTTGTTAGCAGAGAACACCAATTGCACAGACTTCCATGCACATAGACGTTTTTAAAAGAATCAATATAGTAAGTCAATAGTTCTTATTTTCTGATGCTGCAATTCAAGTTCCCATTGATAACATCATCCTTTCATACTAAGTTTTCCTTGAATATTAGCTACCAAATATTATTTCATTTTCATGTGTCATACATGTAGCAAATATCTTAACTCCATCTGCTTTTAAGTATTTCATTACTACAATTTCAGGTAGACCATGATATATTTAAGAAATAAAATTGTTCCAGCTTTGCATCTCCTGTTAATCATTACACTGTGACTCCACTAATCACAATATGTAAGTCACTGCTAAGATTGTTTATAGGTGATGTCAATGTAATGGAACTGCAGTCTTTCTTACTATTTTTCTCAATTTACTATGGGGTTTTTTTGTACACATCACTGCCAGATTCTTTATAGTTTCCCAAGAAAATGTGAACAGCTGAAAAACCCATTGTTCTTTTATTACCTCCTTATTTAATGAATAACATTCAGATATGTTCCAAGGAATTTTTTTCTATTTTTTTTTCACAAAAGTGTTAATTAGAACTTTTTTATTTTTTAATATCTATAACCAGGCACTTTCTGTATGGCTTTGGTGCTTGTAACTAACACAGTTCTTCCCTGTTCATGACAGAGGACTCTTCAAACAGCGAGTCATTAACAGTAGTGTTTACTAGGAGACTGATATTGGGAAATCAAACACACTGTTCTGCAGCTTGCAAAACAAACATTTAGCTATCACAGAAAAAAAAAGCTTTATACTATGCAAGTTTCAGGTGTCCTTTCTTCCCCCTATTTTTTTTTTCCCTCCATCTCTCACATATGTATTCACTGGAATCCATCCATCATATAATAACGTTGCACTCGGGTTTTACGATTTTTCTCTTTCCCTGAATGCATATTGACCACTTTTGGGCACATACTGGAACTGAACTTTGCTGCATACCAATACATTTCCCAAACAGGGAATCAGGCATACAGAAAGGTCAGGTTGCACTGCAGTGCTAATCCAACTGGCAATACATACACGAATACAACAAGGTTGGTTTCATACTAGATTTTCCATAACCTTCAAAGTCATCTCAATAAGCCAGAGAGGCACGTGTTCCCACACTCAACCCTAATTCCTATTCCACTGTGCCCAGCATGCTAACCTATTCTCTACCAAAACCTTCATTCTCCAAAAGGTGGAAACTATTCCTTTTGTTTTTAGGACAGCTTCTCCCTACACCACCATCATAAGTCTCTAGGAACTATAAGGAACTTGGATTTTTGTGAATGCAGGCCCAACAGTATCTGCCCACAATAATCTGCTTTCACCTAAGAGATGGCCAAAACCTGCTTTAGACAAACACTTGAGTGCTATATATTCAAAATCAAGAAACTAAGGGAGGATGAACTCCTTACCTAGTAATGCAACCGATCTTCTTGGGAAGAAAGTCAGATCTTCCCTTCTTTGAGAAACTAAATTTTATGTCAAGATTCTACTGTCTGTCATATCATCACATGGAGGTTCTCCACTCCTATGCAGGTAGCTAAGGCTCCAGAGCCAGCCTCAACAAAGACACCAAGAACAGCCACCAGGGTCCACATTTTCAGTTGCACCAGTGAGCACAGCAGAGTCTCCTAGCCATCAGTACCCTGAGATAATTCCCTTGTCCCCATAAATCTCAAATTAGCCTTAGATGAGAGTAATAAATATGCTTAGAAGGCAGTAGTTACCAAGTATACCAGAAAGAAATTCTGCTTAGTAAAACCATGTCACAGGGCACTACCAGCTAAACCCAGTGAGTGCTCAGGCTTGGTATGCATGGCATGGCTGGAACGCTCAGAATCGCTTTGGCTGCTGCCCTTTCGTTCACCAGCTCTCTCGTGGTCCAAGTGCAGACCTCTCTTCTACTGGTAGCAGCAACAGCTGTAGGACACAGCACAGCTGAACCAAAGCACGTGCCATTTCTCATGCACACCACAGTATAACGGGCATGGAGCAGATATACCTGAAGTGGTGTTGGCTTACAGCAGACACAGAAACAACTGCAACAGTTTTCAGTGTTTCCACAGAGATGCCCAACACATTTCTTCTCTTACTCGTGAAATCTTCTTGCTTTACTCCTCTTTTGGAAAAAGATCTCTGCCTACATCTTTACTCTAGCAACAAGTAGGGTCCTACAGAAGTCTGCAGGGTCTTTGTACCCACAGAATATATTTAGCAGTAGGGATTAAAAGGGAAATTATTAACACCTGCAGGAAGCACAGGTACTGTTCCATAAACTTAAAAGGTATGCTGGGCTTTTATTAGGATGAGGTTCTATAGCACAAAACTTCCTTCATCTGAGTGTATCTCAAAACCTGTTTTGTGAACGCTGCTTCAAATGATATAATGTTCCTGAAAAAGTAATGTACTGAGGAAAAACACAGTAAGAGTGCCACCTACTGTTCTCATTTAACTGAAGACTGCTGAACGCCAGTTTTTCCTCAGCTTCCACTGCGCACTGAGGTATGCTTAGCCTCCCAACTAGCTGAATTGATACTGGGTGTATTGCAGATATATTCTGAGGACAACACTCTTTAAACCCGTTTGTGGCGTTCACCAGGAATTGGTTAATGCTTTGCACTGAGCCTTTAGCAACTTCAGTTCAAATCTCAGTCACACAAAATTTCTTCCACCTCTCATGCAAAAGCAAAGAGCTGTAAGATACGTGGAGAATTTACTGGGTAACTATGACTATCTGAATGTCATGTTCTTATATTCTTCCCTAGGAATCTGCTATGGGACACTGATGAGCACATCTTAATGTCTTACAAGTTCAGTAACAGTCCATAAAAGGAACACTTTCCTATACAACCTTAGCCTGATAACAGCACTAAAGCAAGAAATACAGGTAAGCCCTCAAAGATACCAAATATCTGCAAGAAAATAGCAATAATTAGTAGTTAACAGATACTAAATCCAATATTCTGATTCTTTCTTTATATGTTAAACAGATAAAATAAACTATCAAACACACAGACAGGCACATAATTCCCTCAATCTGAACAGAAACAAACCAAAATAAATGTCATGCTGAATGTTTCCAAGGAAGAAAACTCTCACGGCTTTCTTCAAATAGCAAATATTCTGCATTAGGCCTCCTTCCTCAGACTGCCTTTAGAAGTCTTATTTTCTAGTTTATGGTCTCCAGTAAGGATAAACTTCTGAGTCCTTACATAATTTTAATTAACTGAGGATAACATACGTAACTTGCAGAGTTAAGGTGCGTCTACATTAGCAGTTTAGTGAGCAGAATCACTTCTCTTAGGCATGAGTGTGCTGAGTACCAGTTACAAGGAACACACTTTGCGCACGCAGCCTGTGCACACAGTATGGTTTCTCTCCTGAACTAAGCAGAAAGCTTCACACTGGGATGCAATCCAGTGTCCAGTGTTAAAGGGGACATGAAGTACAATCCTTAAAGCAAGAATTCAGCAATCCTGAAGTCCTCTTGCTTTACACAAGCAACAGATGTGGAAATGTTTACATGCCTTGTCCTTCCTCTGCAGCTGAAGGAAATCCAAAATGATCTGGAAGGTAACTGGAGATCAGTCACGAGATTCTGGGCCTTCCAAAGAAAATAAAAGCCAGAGCAGCATCTTGGCGAGATCATCACTGCAAACCACTAGCTGACAGACACAATCGTATACCTGACCTTTCTGCTTCCAAAGAGGACAACTTTAACACAGTATTTACCTCATCAATACAAGTGATCTCATACCACTATTACGACTTCAGTTGAGAATAACCAAACCAAGGGCAGCTACCTGATGGTCACCACCTCGATTCTGTGAAGAGATTATTACTCTGGTGAACTCAGTCAAGGAAAGGACCAAAAATTTCACCAGGAGGTTGAAAAACCTCATGGCAGTCTGCCAAAGTCACAAGAAAGCTGATCAGCGCAGTGCCCCATCACACAGAAACGACGTTACATCAAGTTAAAAGAAAAATGAAGGCAACATTTGAAAAACAGGAACAGAAACTAAGTCACCACTAAACCCAGGCAAACCCATCTCTGTTACAGGGAGCTGAAGAATGTTGTCTGGGAGAAGGAAAACAAGGCTACTGCACTACTCAACCTGCAGTTTCTGGGGCCTGGAAGAGACCTCCTGAGATATATTCAAAGGCTTTGGAAAAAGGAGGTTAACCACACTCCCCAGCAAGAACATCCTAATACCCTGGATTCCCAGCATGGGAAGTTCTGAAACAGAAGAAATTGGTAATGTTAGAGCTCTGACTGACTCAATATAGTACTGGTGGGAGATGGTTAATTCATGTGGTTCATGACTTCTGGAAGATCGACTATCTATTGCTAGGGGTGAAAGCCTAAACCTACCCTTTAAGGGAAAGATCTCTGCCTACATCTTTTCCCTAGCAACAGCTAATGACACAATGAAGCCATGTTTTCACATAGCTACAGTAGTTTGACTTATGGGATAGGGGGAAAGGCAGGCAGAGCAGCTATTTTCATATGATCACACATTTAATTTGTTTTCATTAGGACAAGAGTGAATCAGTTTCTATCCCTGCCCTTATGTGACTGTGTGTTACCTGTACTCATGGAGATGAAGCATCTGGCAATATGTTAGGAGAGTCTGTTCTGAAACCACAGACAGACAGTGCTGTTAAGCAGGGTAAAATTTAATTCAACTCCAGAGAAAACAGCAGTAACAAGGAAAGGATGCTACAAGAAAGACTGCAAAAGGCTGAATGGTGAAGGTGCTGATCCACATACTGCTATGTGTGGGGTCGAGCACACAGATAGGCATTATCCTTTAATTGGTAATGCAGGCTCTGGAATAGATTTTCAGTGGTGCCCTAGGTGTTACCATATTTTGTCATTGTCCTTCCTCTGCTGTGTTTTTTATTTCTCATTTTGTATTTTCTGGTATCCCATCAAAAGGCACTGCAGGCGTTGATTTATTTTTTAAACAAATCCCTACCACCTTACTTTCTGGCAGTACTGGTTCTGGTTAGAAGCAGCGAATGGAAGGACTGGACACAGAAAGTAAAAATGGGAGGAGGGAGCTGGAGGAAGGGGATCTCCAGTTGTAGAATACTTTTCCAGGAAGGAAGGGTGGGATACAGTTACTGGGCAGATACATATTTCTTGCTGAATTCCACTGTTTCAACAGAACACGAGTTTTTCCATCTAAAACCCACAGCTCTCAATCTAAAATTGGCTACCTTTTGTAAAGTACAGCAATTCAACATGTACAACCACTCCCATGCTAATGTTTCTTTGCCAATGGCAATTTCAAAAACAGATCCATTTTTATGTGTTTCACTTTCTAAATATCACGCAGTCCTGCAACTGCAAACATTAGACCTGCAACCAAGAATTATGCAGTCAGGTCTGCAACTCCTTGGTCTGCAGCTCTAAAAATTACTCTTTGCCCAAAATGCTCTTCACAGTCTTCTTCTTGCATTCATCATTGACTTTAAACTGTCTGTGCAACTTGACCCTTCCCACAGGTTTTCTAGGCATGCTGTGTGCTGGCCTCCTAAACTTTTTTTGCTGATATGACTCATACAACTCCCTTTCCAGTGCCTCAAAGATTCCATCCACAAATTTGTTCCTTAGAGAAGGATGATGATTCAGGTTTGAGAGAGAGTTCAAATCTCTGTCCCTACCACAGGCACCTACAACATTTAATGTGCAAGCCTCATTTCCTCTGCAGTAGGATCTCTTGTGCAGGACACCTGATAAGGAAGTGTATCTCAGCACAGCTGGGAAGTCCTCATAACTCAAACTCTCTCACTATTTCACTGAAACTCCTGGCACAGAAGTGTCATAAAATTCATGAACAGAACACTATCTAAAGCCTCTCTCACAATCTTCCCAACAGTGGACTTGTCAGCTGCTGTGCTATTATGGGAGACAAACTTGAATTAAAATACATATAATATCACATTGTCTATGAAGAGTGGTGTGTGAACAAGTAAAAACATCATCACCACAGCAACACCCCAAACCAATCAGGAACAGATCAGCAAAGCCTAGAGACCTATCCCACCAGTCATGAGGGAATGACACTGTGGAACAATCCATGAATCTGTAAAAACTCAAACTGCTAAAAAGCTGGAGGAGGATTAACTGAACGCTTCCCAACCCTCCTGATGCAAGATGTTGCAGTGGAGCTCTCACACTTGTGCCAGAACATTGCAACATGGGAATACTCCCAGGTCATATGCTTTCAGCACACAGATAGCAAGAACAGGTCAACAGGTACTAAGTCAGTATTGCCATGTGTTAAATGTACAAATGTTTACAGCTTTGCAATTATTGCCATATTTGAAAGTATGGAATCACAGAATAGAATCATACAGTATCTCAAGCTGCAAGGGACCTATCGGGATTCTCCAAGCCCAACTCCCTGCTCCTTGCAGGACTACCTAAAACTAAACCATATGACTAAGAGCATCATCCAGACACTACCTGAACTCTGACAGACCTGGTGTCATGACCACTTCCCTCAGAGCCTCTTCCACTGACCGACCACCCTCTCAGTGAAGAACCTTTTCCTAATGTACAATTATATCTTATCCAATGTATCTTATGTGTTTACAATGCGTGCATCTTGATTTCTATATCCAGAGATCAAACCTTAGCCAACATGCTCAGATGGTCTGAGCCATTTGGCCAAACTATATCATCCAAGCTATGGACTGTTAAGGATACTAACAACAGAAAGTGACAACCATGCATAGCTCCAGGATCAAGGGGTGGCTATACTGGCTTCCCAGCTCTTGGCTGTCTTTGTTGCTGAATAACCACCAGCTTTCCACCCTTGACTCTTCACTCATTAGAGGAATATGATAAGCAAGAAGCAGCAGGAGCTCCAAAGTACAAGATTTATACTGAGTGTTCAGTCTCACAGATGAAAAGGCTGAGATCTCTCAGAACAACAATATGTTCAAAAAATTGTCTCTTCCAGTTGCTAATCCTGCTCCTGTCTCTCCCTGGCTCCATGCAGCATGTACTTCCTCTGCATGTTAAGAATGAGGGGTGGGAGGGGCCAGGATGTGCCATAAGTGCATGCCCTTAATCAGAAAATACAATGTTGACATCAAGTTCTGGAATCAGATCAGATACAACCATGAAAGTTGCCCTGCACATCCTAAACACCTCTATTCCTTCATGCCCTTTTATTACAATAGCTGTGTTGCAACTTAAATGCACTGCATTATGTGCCAGGTGCAATGCAGTCACACATCAAAGAAATGTAAAGGTATTTAATTTCCACACCATCCTGTGGAATGACACAAGGCAGTATTTCTGAGCTGAAAAACAATCAATGCAGCAATTCTGAGAGAATAAAACTTCTGAGGGAGTCAAAGAGAATGTAAAGTGTATAATTAAGAGCAGGATCTAAGACTGTCAGGACTGCTTTTTGCTTACAACTATGTTTGGCCTCTTCTGCCCTGGACAAAGACCCCAACAGAAGTAAAATCCAGTTGTGTCAGAACACACTGTGGCTTTGAAAGAATTCTGAGGAGAACATTGGTGGGATTAGTGGAATAATTTCATAGGAAATCATGTTGGTGAGTAGAGAACAAAAAAGACATTTGCATTTCAGACTGTCTGCACAATTTGGGAATAGTGGAGGAAGAAAAGAAAGGCTGAGGAAGCCTGAAGCTATTCTGCACTGAGGAAAAAAGCCCTGACAGAAAGTGGATGAAAGAGATGAAGTTAAGGGAATAAGATTCTGAAAAAAACATACAAAAACATTCATTTCACTTCCAGGCTAATGTAATATTGTTTAGCGAACACAAATAAGCAGTTGATTTTTCTCATTTAAATTGAGGAATAACAGAATCAGAATAATTCAGGTTGGAAGGGACCTTAGGAGGTCATTCTAACTTCCTGCTCAAAGCAAGGTCCACTATGAGGCCAGACCAGGTTGCTCAGGTCTTTATCCAACTGGGTCCTGATAACCTTGAAGAATGGACACCCCATAACCCCTCTGGACAACCTGTTCCATTGTTTCGTTGCCCGCATAGGGAAAAGGTTTTTCCTTATATCCAGCCCAAATTTCTAGGTTCTATTTATGCACATTGTATCTCGTCCTCCCACAATACCACCAGAAGAGCCTGGCTTCATCTTTTTCACAAGCTCATCATAAGCACTGGCAGGTTGCTCACAGGTTCTCCCCAGAGCCACCTCTTCTCCAGGCCAAATAAGTCCAGTTCCCTTCAGCGCCCCACCCCCCGCCCCCCGGAAAAACTTCAACTCCCTAAACATGCCTCTCTGCTGAACTTTTTCCCGTTTATCATGATTATCCTTGTATCTGGGGTACCCAAAGCTAGATGCAGATGTGGTCTAATGAATGCTGAATCCCTTAATCTCCTGGATATGAGGTTAATACAGCCCAGGAGATTGTTGGCGCTGTTTGCTGCCAGGGCACACTGCTGGTTTATGTCCAGCTTTTTACCCCCCAGGCCCGCAGGTCATGCTCAGCAGTGCTGCTCCCCAGCCAGTCAGTCTCAGTTTGTACCACTGGGAAATCAAAATTATAGAACAATGTAGGTCAAACCTCTGGAGGTCATCCAGTCCAACTCTCTCAAAAGCAGGGCTAACCTCAAGGTTAGATGAAGTGGTATCCATCATCTAAACCTGAAACCCACAGACATACACAAAACAAACCACAGGAACTTTCAAAATCTACTTCTAAAGAAATCTTTACAACGTTACTATTATTATTTTCCAAGTAGATCATAACCAATAAAAGCTAGTACTATGAAAATGTAAAGAGATGACTGCAGCTGCAAAAATAATGTAAGCACTCAAAAATAATTATTTGATAATGGCAAGGACAGGGAAGGTGAAGGATTTTAGTGAAATGTGTATTAGAACGAACACCAGACCCAGGCTCACTTCAGTTGAATTGGGTAGCAAATGCAAATTTAATACAGCTTTTCAGTACAACCATGAAGATACGGCAAATCTTCGCAGCAGATAAAAATGATGGCCTGGAAGTGACCACAGCAATAACGATCATCCAGACTCCTCTCCCAGGCTCAGTGTATTTTCATACGGAAACTACTCAGGCCTCTCAAAGCTCTGGAAAGACTATCCAAGACATTCGGTGCAACAGACTACTCCAATAGGAGCAGGCTGAGAGAGAGGCAGGAAGTGCAGAGTTAAGCAGCCCGTCCCCACGGCAGAAATTTAGCATACATGTCACTACCTCCAACATGTATCCACCTCCTATCTCCACTTTGACCAAGGCTCTGGTGAGGAGCTGCCCCATTCACTAGCTTGCTTGTCTTCTTACAGCTTCTCCTCTCCCTAATGGAGAACAGAAGATGATACCCATTAATCCTTCCTTTAGTCCCCCAAACTACCTGCTGTGTGCCCCTGGGAGAATCTCAGCTCTGCTCCCATCCTTGGGGTGGCTGGCAGCAGGGTCCAGTGCACTGCCAGACACATGTTAATGATTACATCAGCACACAAAGGAAGAGATGGGAAGTGGGGAATGGGGAAAGGAGAGAGAATGGCTTGGAAAAAGCACCGGGAAAAATCAAAGGGCAGGTCTAGTGCCATCCCTCTGCAACCTTAGCTCCCTCTCAGTGAGAAAACCAGATCATCAGATCATTCTCACTGGGAGTCTGCACATCTTTGCTGCTGAAGACTCAGATCCTGCCCTCTGAACCAATCCTTCACCAAGCACCCAAAGGCTGGCAGGAGAAGCAGCAGGAAACAGCAGTTCACCCACCCTGCCTGGTAAAGGCAGCCATCCACCACTCTGGACCTCAGTGCCAAACAGAAGAATTGCAAAAAAAAGTGCAAGCCTCCCAACCTTGCCAACGAGTGTGACTTGTACAAAACCACCTGCTTACACAAAGATCTTTACTACATCTGCCCAGAACCAGCTGACGAGATGAATCCCACGTGAAGTAGGGAATAAAAGTTATGTAGACTTTGATACATTATTGTCACTTGCGTTAACTCTTTGGAACTGTAAGGGGATAGGGATGCTCAGACACTTTGCATGTTTGTCAACGTTACTGTTGCTGAGGTTGATCAACTCCTGCACTTGGTGGCTCAACCTGGTCATAACTCATTGAAAGTTGTCTTCCAGCAAGGCTGTGGTCACACATTCTAATTGCGAGTAACAATCCACGTGACAGGCCAACACACCTGTATGATACAGTCACTAACTCAAGAGTTCTTGAAAACAGTATTGTAAGAATTCCTGGTTCTGCACTGTTTTGGTTAGGCCCGGATAAATGCCAGGTGCCCACCAAAACCACACTATCACTCCCCCTCCTGAAATGGACAGGGGAGAGGAAATATGATATCTCGGCTTGAGGGCCGAGATAAGAACAGGGAGAGACCACTCACCAATTACTGTCATGGACAAAACGGACTGAACTCGGGGAGAAAAGGGAGTTTAATTCATCACCAAACAAACCAGAGCAGGATAATGAGAAATAAAACCAGATCTTAAAACATCTTCCCCCCACCCCTCTCTTCTTCCTGGGCTCAGCTTCACTCCCGTTTCTCTACCTCCTCCCCCTTCCTGAGCAGCGCAGGGGGATGGGGAATGGGGTTACGGTTCATCACGTTGTCTCTGCTGCTGCTTCCTCCTCAGGGGGAGGACTCCTCACACTCTGACCCTGCTCCAGCGTGAAGGTTTCTCTCATGGGAGACAGTTCTCCACAAATTTCTCCAACATGAGTCCTTCCCATCGGGTGCAGCTCTTCACAAACTGCACCAGCGTGGGTCCCTTCCATGGGGTGCAGTCCTTCAGGAACAGGCTGCTGCAGTGTGGGTCCCCCACAGAGTCACAGGTCCTGCCAGCAAACCTGCTCCAGCGTGGGCTCCCCACAGGGTCACAGCTTCCTTCAGGCATCTACCTGCTCTGGTGTGGGGTCCCTTCCATGGGCTACAGGTGGATATCTGCTCCAGCGTGGACCTCCATGGACTGCAAGGGGAACAACCTGCCTCACCATGGTCTTCATCGTGGGCTGCAAGGGAAGACTCTCTGCTCTGGCGTCTCAAGCACCTCCTGCCCCCTCCTTCTTCACTGACCTTGGTGTCTGCAGAGTTGTTTCTCTCACATCGTCTCACTCCTCTCTCTTTACTGCCATTTTTACTGCCAGGTTTTTTTTCCCCTTCTTAAATATGTTATCACAGAGGCACTACCACCGTCGCTAATTGGCTTGGCCTTGGCCAGCGGTGGGTCATTCTTAGAGCCGGCTGGCACTGGCTTTATCAGACATGGGGAAACTTCTTGCAGCTTCTCACAGAAGCCAGCCCTATAGCCCCCCCACTAGCAAAACCTTGCCACGCAAACCCATAACATGCATTCAGAGATCTCTGCCTGGAGATTAAGCTCAGGGACACACAAATAAAAACCTGAGCCTCATCAGTTCCAAGAAGACCCTCGAAGACTGGCTGGCTGTTGATCAACATGCATGTTCTGGACAAGGGCAGCAGAGTAACTGCTGGCTGTGATCCAACAATCCTGACATGTAACCTCTGATCAGGAGATCAGAGGATGCAGCTGTTGTCACACTGACCTGCCTCATCACACTAAGACATTTATAAGCTATTTATATTTTGCATTTTTTATATTTTAACTGATATTTAAAGACAAGAAAGTTCCTCCTGACATTTCCCCATGAAACTGCTTGTTTAAATTGAGACCACTGTAAACTGTTTCACCCACAATAGCTTGCAAACTTTAAATAGCTCAAGACAACCACATCCCTCAAACAAAATACATTTTACAATGGAACACACCCTGCAAAGACACAAATTTTAAAATATCAAATGCAAAGAATAAAATGGTGTAGTACTGGTTTGTTCAGCACAAGGACAGCAGAAATTTGTATTTAATTTTTCAAAGGTATTTTAAATATGGATCTTACACTGCAAAGCACTTTGGCTCCTTAAGGCAGAAACTATAAATGCATTACCACAAAAGCAAATCTGTATCTTGGGCTCTTAATGAAAAAAGACCATTAAAAATCATCTAACTATTTGCTAATTCAAAGACTCATCAAATAAAAGAAATGAAACATTTCCCACATCTGCAGGGAACTTCAAAAACAAAGTTCTTTTCCATTCATGTGGAGAATTGAAGCTACGTTTCCCTCAGCAGCAAATATAAAAGGCACCTCCAAGTGGTCACTAATACAGTGCCACAAGATCTGCTAGCAAACATCTAGGGCTACCCACTAGAAACATTAAGCATTTAAGTTTGGGATTCCCTATCATAAGCAGGCTTTTTCACCACTCAGCTTGGTTTTTCAGCAAACTAAACTTCAGATAAACATGTGATTTTAGACGCTTTCCTATGTAAAGCAAATGAAGTTTTTCAGTTGTTAAAAGGGAAAAAAATTCCTTTTACCAACCTCCTTTTTTTTGATCTTTCCTCCAATCTACGTGGATATCACTGTAGTGTGGAAAGACATCACTTAGGAATGTGAATCTTACAACAGAAAACTAAGACTGAGTTTTAGAAACTACTTACGTTACTTAGAGTAACAAGAACAGAAATATTTATGTATTAGCATTGGTACTGTATATTTCTAGCTAGTGGAGTATTTAAAAAATTTGGATCTAAATGTAGCTTACTGGCTTTGCAAAGAAGCTGTAAAAGGACAAATACACATGGTTTTCCCTATGAAAGAGCAACGTACCCATTTGTTACCTTTTAAGTATCTCCTGTTTCACATTTAATTCTCCACTAAAAATAATGAAAGATAATCTATAACACAAAAAAGATCTGGTAATACTTATGCATCTGCTACCACCTGCTGACAAACAGCATTATTGGCTTCATCCTAGTCAATCTTAAAGAAGCAACTCCTATTTCCCTGTAAGAAAGTTTCCACTGCTGCTACAGTGGCTGACAGTAAAAGCTACATGAATTTTTTAATACAGTATGCTGTAGCCATAATAAGCCACTAATTTCCTATCCACTCAGCTTGTCTACTTCACAGACCACAGGCCAGCATATTCCGCTCACAAAGCAATACTATATCCTTCATTCACTGAAGCCCTTCAGCTATTGCAGATGGTTACTGTAGTCAATTACTGGGCAATTACAATAAACTGATTCCTCATTTACAAAAACCCCAAACCATTTGACTTGTTCAATTGGCCATAAGACTTTCCAAATGACAAGTCAATTTCTTCCAGTCTTATGTCCCAAACTACAATGTGGAATCAAAACATTTTTCTTCCCCCAGTCTTAAATGCAGAGCTGAATGGTAGTAGAAGTGACCACCTTTGCATCACCCTGCTTAATTTCACAGTACTTTAAGTAACAGCCTTGAACGGTCTCCAGATATTATTGCTGTTGAGAAAAAGACTACAACAAACCTAAAGCAGAACAGCGAAATAAATCCTGTTTCAGGTATCGCACGTTAAATTGCAGAAGCGTGACAGTGAAAAGAGACTAGTTCACAATGATGACCTATTTGGCTGTATGGCAGACTAAATCAAAATAGTACTTTTAATATTTACTTATTTACTTATACATGCACTTCGAAACAATTTGAAAAAAAGCCAAAGCTTCACATCTACTAAAACAAAGTGTCAGAAAAAACAACTTCATGAAAGCAGAATTTGGAGCTATATACAACAGCATGGTTTGTTTGACAAAGCTAATCCTATTCAGATTATTGAAGTCCCCTGGCTTCGCTGATGGGAATCTGAGTTTGAAATCTCTCTTTAAGTGATAGGTCTTTAAGAGTGGTCAGTTCTTCCAGACCTACATGCATTTAGCAAAAGCAGTTCAAATTGATCGGTTTAACCTTTTAAACATCTTATTCACTTTCCATTGTACAGTAATTAGTTTATATATATCATTTATTCATTGGGGAAAAAAAATAGTATTTTTCACTTAATTTCCTGCCTGTAGTGCTCAACTGGGTTTTTTTTTGTCAGAAAAAAAACAGCTGGGCTTAAAAGTCCCTTTTTCCTGCACTTGTATCCCTAAAGCAGATGAAGTTGGACACTGAGCGTTGCCAAGAGAAGAACAAAAAGCCACCACCAATGCTGGACCACCAATCCAAAGCACCTGAACGCCTGACTCTACCGAGGGGATCATGACAAAAAATACTCGCCACTAGCTTCCTAACTTCAGTACCAAATGCTAAAAACATACCTAGGGCTTCTTGCCACTGCTCTGAAAAGGCGCGGTTAGTTTTGAGGCATGCAATTCCAAATACAGAAGCAGGAGAGACGGGTCTGACTCAGCCATCGGGAGATGTGGAAGTCATGGGGCGGAGAGCCACCTTTGCTCTCCTTCCCAACCATGGGCCCACCCACCATCTTTTCCCCCACCCCTGAGGGGACGAGGGCGAAATAAACTGCCGCCTTCCCCTTCGTTGCACTGCAGGGAGAAACAAATCTCTCCTTCCTCTTCAACCCCCTCAGGCTACCGCCCATCGGCAGGGAACCAGCGGCCGCCGAAGTCTCGCGAGAAGACGCCCAACGGCCGCCGCGAGACTTCTCGCGAGACTTCGGCGGGCGCTGCCGCCGCCATGGAGGAGCCGCTAAGCAGCCCGCCGGGGCTATCGACCATGTTGGCGGTAAGGAGGGAGCCGGGGCCGAGCTGGCTGCTCGCCCGGGGAGAGGGGAGGAGGCACCGGCCACCGTGTGTGCGGGAGGGGTGCCCGCTCCTTCCCTCTCTCGCCGGCTTGCACGGTGCGGGCTGGTGAGCGCGGTCCGTGACAGAAATCGGTTGTCGTTTCGGTGCGGGAGCGGGAAGGCTGCTCGCTCCGGCTGCCTGGGGACCCTCCTTCTCCTGCCGCGGCCTAATCTCCTTCCGTTCTGTCCGCAGAGGACGGACTGGTCCGAGCCCTGGCTGGTGGGGCTGGCGGTTTTCCACCTCCTCTGCTTCCTCCTGACGTGCGTCTCTTTCCAGCACTACCGGGTGCAAGTGGGGCACTTCCTCCTCATGGGTGAGTCCTGTCTTCGGGCCCTCCTGAACCGGCATTCGGGGCATAAAGGGCAGGTGCCTGGTTTAAGCTGCTAGTACGGTCAAATAGCTTCTTTTGGTCTCTTAATGGTAACCATTTTCTTCGCGTTGTTATACTTTGCAGCAGATAAATTGCATACAAATCAGTATTTGTCTTGTACATGTGTCTATACATGATAAACTATTATAGAAGCTGCTATGACCTCAAGTTGCGCTGCGTGGGGAGGGGGTTAGATTGGATATGAGGAAAAATTTCTTTATTGGAAGAGTTGTGGAGCATTGGCACAGGCTGCCCAGAGAAGTGGTGGAGTCACCATCCCTGGAGGTGTTCAAAAAAATGTGTAGATGTGGCACTTCGGGATATGGTTTAGCAGGCATGGTGGTGTTGGTTGATGGTGGGACTTGGTGATCTTACAGCTGGCTTCCAACCTTTATGATTCTGTGATAAATATGTATTTATTTACTTTCTGAAACTGTATGAAGTAGTGACTTAAAATTCTCGCCTTAGTAAGTGATAAGTAAGGTTTCTGCATGGTAAATGCTGTGTGTCCAAGAAATTGTTGCTGTGCTGGAGAAGCAGAAAAGAAATCCCCTGAGAGCCATCAGTTCCTTCTGTTCTGCCTTATTCTAACGCTGCAGTTCAGTGAATATGATCGCAGAATCACAGAATGTTTGGGGTTGGAAGGGACCTCTGTGGGTCATCTAGACCAACCCCCCTGCCAAAGCAGGGTCGCCTACAGCAGGCTGCAGAGGACCTTGTCCAGGCGGGTCTTGAATATCTCC
>Ga0065711_1005676_pt1 | contig 32317 bp, 12 predicted proteins | sample Hoacrofraction12_FD_59098 | JGI IMG/M metagenome (GOLD analysis project Ga0065711, IMG submission 59098) | Hoatzin crop microbial communities from Cojedes, Venezuela - Epithelial fraction 12 v2 (version 2) | ecosystem: Host-associated > Birds > Digestive system > Esophagus > Crop | place...
GGGGGGGAAGAGAAAAATGTCTGTTTTTCAAGATTCAATAGAACAAAAAGCTTAAAAGAGAATAAGAAAATTACAGAGAATCAGAACACCCCCTACCCCCAGTCAGTTAAGGGGAAGTAAAAGAAAATTAAATGGTAAGAAAATGGGCCTTCAAGGATGAGATATCCTTAGTTTTAAGTATGGTCGTAAGTATAAACTAGGATAAAATCCAAACTATAATGATATATTTGGTTGGGCCACCTAAAAAATATGAGTGCCCATGTTTGATATCAGTCCTTTATCTCTGAAATGTTACTTCTTTTGCACATGACGTACCAGTATGAATGGTAAAAACACAGGAAAATACCTCCATTGTCAGGGGACGTGATACATGTCATCATTACATGCAAATGAAGCATAATTCTAAGTAAGTAATCTTTGCTGCTTCTTATCTATGATGCAAATTTTGATGCCTGCCACCAGCCTTCCTCTTCCCGGGGCTGCGATAATAGCTTTTTTCCAGCGTGAGTCTTTGTACGCTCTGGAAGCATAGACCAGGTAAATCTTTAACTTCGTAGTTTCAATTCTCAGTCAGAAGCAGCCAGGCTTTGAAAGACAACTTTCCATAGGGGAATAATCTAATGAAATTTGTGCCACAAAAGGTCTAGGTGTACAGTGGATCAAGGGCTATTTTCAGCTCCATGATAGCTGTGTAGCCTTTGGGAATTACTTAATTTCTTTTACGTTTTGTTTTATCTTACTTCATGTTCCACATACTCCATCTTGCCTATCTATACTACAAATAATTTGGAGCAGGAACTCTCTTGTATATGTTTGTACAGATCCTAATGAGATGGGTTCCCAATGTCACTCTGTGTTGCTGGGTGCTACTTTGTCATCAGTAATCACTGTGAGAACTACTGGTAAGAGTCTGACATTACAAAATGTGAATATGAATTCTGGTTGAATACCAACTTCAAACCTTAACTGCTGTTCACAGTGGATATTTTGCTGCCATTTCAGCCATTCCTGACTACGAGTAGGAACTTCAAATAGAAACAGATGCAAAATAAATGTAATTATTTTTATTAGCTTTTTTCTTGTATCCTGAAGGAGCTTCAAGGAAAAAGAATAGTAATAATAAATATGTGTACTGTTAAGTTCCTGTGGTTTGTTCTGTGGTCAATTTTCAAACTCTTACACAGAACAACTAGGTAGTTCTTTCCTTCTCCTCCCCCGGCAATATCTGTAAGAAAAAGAAAGGGTCACCCTAAACCATCTGTCAAATAGAGCCTTAGATGTCTGTTTTCCAGGCCTGTTGCCTGATTATAAGCAGCTAGGTCCTTGCTTATAAACGCAGTATACATAAGAAGTGTATTTCTATATAGTTCAGTAAAACCATTATTTTCATGGTTATAATACACAACAATATATGCCCGCCCTCAGACTTCTTGTGCTTCTTCCATTTTGCAGGGTGGGAGTGATAATGTTTTTTGGATCCAGTCTTGGGATCAGTGTGTTGTGGGATCAAACTTGGTTGGGTTATGGTCTTGAAGTGATAAAAACACCTGTACTTAAACTGATGCCTTCAATAGTCTTTCTGCTTAAGCAGGAGTGGTGACAAACATCTACATATGCTAACCTGAGGGTTTTTTTTTCCCATAAGTAAAGTATATTTGATAAAACATTGGTTTCTGTCATCAAAAATACTTCTTAACTTGGGTTAAATATTGCAAAATCCTCTGGAAAAAAGAAAGAATATAAAGAGGGAAATATTTCTTGTTGTCATTGTCAAAGGTAAAACACTGACTTTTCACTTCAAGCACTGGTTTTAGTCTTAAATTACCCCAATATATAAATGAAAACAATCAATGGAAAAAAATCCATAAATGCAAAAAAAACATTTTGGCAAAACTATTTTTTGTATAACGAAGAAAACCACACCATACTTAAGTAAAACCTACTATTCACACACCACTGTGATAATAAATATATACCAGCTATTTGTTTATGATTAATTCTGACTTCAGACAATGACTCTGTAACTCATAAATTACACAGATGATGTAAAGAAAAAAAAATTTCAACTTTAACCAAGGTGCCCTGTACTCCCGCTGTAGAGCTATGTAAACTCACACCGTGAGGACATAGCAATGTGTTCAGACATCCGCAATTTCAGAAACTCTGTTGGTGGGGCATGCAAGAATGTGTGTGTCCTCGAGCATGTTCCATCCCATGTGGGCATTTATTCCCCTTTGTAGAGGGAATGGGGAGCCCGTGGCGTGGGTTTGGTGTGTGTCAGATTGCTCACCACGGCAGCCAAGAAAGGGCTTTTGGTTGCAGGAGGAGGAAAGGTGATGACATTGGCCAAGCCCGAGTCGGCCCTCATGACGTCAGGCGCCTCACGGCCACTGGCCGCTGGCAATGGCCACCGGGAGGCCGCTGCCCTTGGTGGCCGGGTCTGGAGTAAGGCAGAGGGTCCTCAGCAGAGTGGCAGTGGAGTACGGCTGGGCCGGAGGGGCAGGGAGGGTGAGCACTGCTGGGAGTGACGGGAGGTTGCTAGGCTCCATTAGGAATCCTACTCCTCCCCTCCGAGGGAGGCACCACCATAACATGATTCCTTTACACATATTTAACCAACCGGCTAAGGCTGACTGCTAATTTTGGGGAGACTCAGAGAGGAATGTTTTCATTCGCCCTAATTTTTAACCTGCTCCCCATCCACCTGCTGGGGTACTGAGTTTTTTTGATCGACACATGAGGAAAGAGATGCCTTTAACCCCCTCATCTGCCACAAGCCATTGAACTATTGTCTATATAATAAAACAGGTGGACCATTCTTGACAAGAGCCAGCAGCCTGATTGCTTTTTTAATGTTTAGTTATGTTTATTCATGTTACTTTAACAATAGTTGCAGCATAATGTTACATCTCCATTGCTTTCTTGTTGCTTGTTAAAAAAGGACCAGAAGGAAAGGCATAAATGAGTAACATTTTTAAAGGATAGTATCATGTGGAGTATTGAAGCATCACACAAATACAGGCTGATAGGAGAACCGACTAAATAAAACTCCATGATCCTACCCTATACTAAAGCCGTCCAAAAGCACACTTTATTTAACTTTCATGCATTTTCTTCATTATTAAGAAACAGGAAGGCCATCTCCATCTCTTTTAATTATTTCAAAGGCTCTGCTCTGTCTCTAATTTAGTCTGGAAGGTAGTCTGTTCTTTTTTAGATACATTTAGCCCAAAAAGTTGTGAGACTAAATTAAGATCTTTCATTTAAAAGCCTTAAAAAACAGATACAGATGAAACATCAATTGAAAAACCTCAATAAACAGCACAGGTGCAACATCTAACTTGCTGTATCTATAGCATTTTCAGTAAAAATAATTCTTGCTATGACACACTGAATAGTTAAGCAGATTCATCTGGTCCAATCTTCTTAAAGAAATCTTCTTTATAGTATTGTCTTAAACTAAAATGCTGTATTACTTTAATACAGCTGTAAGAATTTAATACACCGGAGCATCAGATCTCAACGCACAGGGGGTTCTCCTGAGGCAGGGAAACACCAGGACAGCTCAGCATGCTTACTAATTTACATGCTGATCTGTGAATGAGGTATGCTTTCTTGGAACAGACAGTCATATTTGTGCAAATATGTAATAAAATACCTCTGCTCTGTTTGTATATTGGCATACTGCACACTGCGTAAACGAACCCCAATTTTTTGGGACAACAGCCTTACAAACGGGCAAGGATGTGAAGATATTACATCTATGTAAATATAAATATGGAAGTGCCCCCTTCTTTAAATTAAAAAAGCTAGTGATAAACCACCAGCAGTGAAGGGTCAAGACAACTTTTCCTGAATGACAGAAGGCAAGTGGGAAGTTGATACAATGTGGTTTGTGTTTGTGTAAACTGAACCTTCACAGAAGGATATTCACGAATAGTGACTGTAGATGGAGAAGTAAGTCATTACAAATGAAAGAAAACAAAACAAAACAAACTTTACAGCAGTTTGGGTAATGAAAATGTATTTAGAATAGAGGATGAAAAGATTAAAGGAAGGTACCTTGAACTTCCATTTGGAGCAGGAATTTTGCTTATGTGTTGCTGGATTTCCTCCCTCCCCTCACACCATTGTGTTGCTATATCAAAACTATTATTTTATATGATTCCGATTATTCAGATGTTATTTAACAGAAGTGGATGCTCGTGACATGGATTTGATGGCAAATGAGTGGTTAAAATTTAAAAAAAATATCCATGTATTGTTATGTAAATACAAAATTGCAACTTCTAATACAGATACTAGTTCCATTATAGCTTATTTGTCTAGAAAGAAATGATGATTTTTTTTTCCCTACAGCAATTCATGAAAACAAATGTGTTTATTTTTCTATCACAGAACCAATTTACCATGAAAAAATTCAGAGTTCAAAAGTGAATTGTTTCTCAGGGATATACAATGGAACACACAGACACTGTTTCTTATTCTCTTGAGGCAGAAAGTGTAAATTAGATTTTAACAAGGTGGATGCAGGCAGTATAAATTTGTGTAACAAGCCGGATGCAGGCAATATAAATTTGTATAACATGCCTTATCAGTAAAAAAAAAAAAAAATTCTCATCATATGTGTATGGAAGTAGTGGTAGTTAATACTGAAATAAATTCAGATTTGTTGTGGTCATTTATGGAAAAAACACTACTGCACCACTTGTACTGTATGCAGAAATTTGCAAATTTTTGATGACTTAATAATAATGAGTAATAATGATTACTGAACTAATGCTCTCTGGATATTAAGAGTTACAGTCTAATATGAAGTCTTCAGTAAAAGAAATAGCTCTCTGTCACACTGAGGCGGCTATGGTGCTCTTTCAGAACCCATTTGCAAATAAAATTTGAGCCCTGGAGCCACTGACAAGGGATGTCACTCACATTTGTTCAGATATGTGTTAGGGTGCAGCAAGGGCCAGCTGCTCCCTAAGGGACTGGGAGCTGCGAGCCAAGGGTGATCCCAGGCTTGGCAGTGCTCTCACCAATGGGCACCATCCCTCAGGATCTGACCATAGGGGGAAGAGCTAGGTGCTGTAGCAGGGTCTGTTGACAGTCCAGGGCAGGCAAGCTACAAGCCGATGTTAGAATCCATCCAGCAGCAGGAGCAGGGGATAGGAATGGGCCTGGAGACATGGCTACAAACGTGAGCCTGAGGTCTGTTCTGGGGACAGGGTTGCAGACCAGCACTTTTATGGGTCAAGGGACTGAGGGCCCTTGTCTGAGCTAAAACGGGGCTCCTGGGTCCAAGTGCAGGGATGGGGGGATATCCCAGTGGAGGCTGGACAGGGCCAGCAAGGGCTGGTAGTGCCTTCAGAGACCTGACAATATGTAACTCCATTTTCTTACGTGAAACAGCTAATGACAATAACATTTTAGGAATCCTTATGTACCACCTAAATTAATCAGTAAAGTAATTAATAAAGGGAGATGACAGGTGGTGGTTAAACTCTTCAGAACTATCTTACTCGTTCTAAGTTTTTTTTGAAGCTTGTCTCTGTTTTTTTGTTGAAATTTGTTTGTTTGTTGAAATGCAAAACAGACTGAGAAATAAATGAAGCAAGCAACAATAACCACAACTTAGAAGAAAACCAAAAACTCATGAAGTACTAAAAGGTAGCATCACAGATGTCATACAGATATCAGAGTCATTATGGCACATAAGTAGCTTAACTGTTTAGAAAATGTGAGAGAATTAAGTAACAGGCTTTCTTTCCACCAGCCAGAAAGAAGCTATTCCTCAAACCTAGATAGCACAGAGTTGCCAAGGGCAGAAATGCCCATGTTCCTGCTGATTTTACTGTTTACTAACTTTTGCTATTACATTTAGGGAATTTTCAAATTGATGTTCTCAAAAATCCTTCTATATCTACAAACTGGTTCAGACTTTTCAATCTATTAAGGTCTATTTTTCAGTATTGTACGTCTAAAAGTTAGGTCTCTCTTTTCAGTGTAAATACCTTTATAGGATAGTTAACAATGTAGAAGCATTGTAGGGTTTCTTTCAACCCTGCTTCGAGTGTCGCAGCAGTGTGTCTGACAGAGAAAGAGGAATGGTCTATCTAGTGCCCAACTATGGAGAAAGAGCTTATGGACGTTTGCAGCCATTCTGACTTACCCCACAAAAGCTAAATTACACTGGTCTTTGTAGACTGGGAGGCACAACATGGCTTAAAGTAGAGGGAATTATAAGGACTTTGTGTTCTTTAAGAAATATGTAGTATTTCTGGCTGTTAAATTCAGAGTATTTTCTTTCATTATTTTGTTCTCACTTTGCAAACTTGCTGAGGTATGGATGTGATGGATTGATAAGCTGATACAGAGATACATGAAAACAGTTGCACAGCTTTACAATAAGTTCAAAAGCTTTAATGAATATTTTTTCTATTTTATTTTAAAGCTTTATCACTAGTAACCAGCATGCTGTTACTACTTATGGATGCAATCTTTGCTTCATATGGATGGACACTGAAGATCCTGAGGAATAGTTAAACATGTCTTATGATGCTCATTACTCTCCAGTAGTAAAGTCACTAGCCAGCAATCAAAACAGAGAAATGTTCACATCAAGAATAAAGTATCCCAGGGAGAGAGTTAATGTCACAATAATTACATGGTTCACAGTGGAGGATGTGTGGTTATTAGCAGTTCTAAGGAAGCTAATTAGGCAAGTCAAAATTCTTTTTAAACTGGTTTAATAAAGGGAAAAGATGTTCCCTTGGCTCTGAACAACTAACTAACATACAAGGATTGAGAATTCATGGGTACATCAAAAAGAAAGGAAAGACGGTAATTGTACTGTACTGAGCTGAGCTATCTACAATTTAAGAAGTCCTAACTAATAGAAACAGAATTCATCAAATGGTTCTCTTCAGCAAAACACAGCAAAGCAAGACTACCATTCATTAAGCCTCCGCCGTGCTTTGTTACATAGCACGTACACATTTCTTTATCATGATTGATTACATTGTGCTTTGCCATCATATCAACAAAGTTCTTTTCAAGCAACCTCTCTGCCTTGCCTCATTCTCTCAGAGATACCAAACTAAAGGACCAGAGAATCTGTCATGGAATGGAGAGGAAAAAGGTACTTAAGCTTGTACAAACCACCAGAACCAAATTCAAAATAAATTGAAGTAAATAAAACCTTCTGAAATATTTGCGGGGTGTCATGTGTTGCCATGTTTTATCCATCCCCCAACCCCTCCAACATACTGGTGGCCTGCTACTGGGACCAGAAAAACACTGGCTGGCACATGAATAGTTGTTTGAATGCCAGCATTGACTGTGCTTCATTGTGATTCAGGACATATAATGGAGTAGCTGGATTTTCCTTTCACCCTAACTTCTTCGCACGCACAGAGATTGTGCCTCTGGAGACAAGATGGTTCTCAGCTATCTTACTCTGTTTATTATGAAACCGTAATCTGTCTGGAATCAAAACTTTAATTTTTTTCTATTTAAAAGTGGACAATAGTTTTCTTAACATGCAAGTTTCCTGTTAGATTCCATTTAAATCACCTTGTGATTATAGTCTTGTACAATAAAATAAATCCACTATTTTAAGAAATTATATTCTAGAATCCGATATAGACAGCACTCGGATTTTTTGTTTTTCTGCTCTGATAATGTCAGCCACTGTCTCATTATAACAGTCATAACAATTCAGTTCTGAAATTCATCACAAAACCTTTGCTGTTGTAATGCCTTAAATGATTTTTCATAATGGAATTGTGGATGCTGTCTTTACCAAATCTCAAAACCCTACAAATCAAAACTGATCATTGTTAAAGAATAAGCACTAAAAGAGCTTAGTGCATTAATAATATAAGATTATGCACTTTGTCAATTCAAGAATAACATACAATGAAATTTAACTGATACAATATACTTAACTTCAAGAATATGTCCTCTTACATATAGTTTAAAATGCATGAAATTGTCAGAGTATTACACAGAGTTAATATTTTTTCCTATGCTTAGCAATAAAGAAAAATGACAACTCAGAAAGATGGGTTCAAAACTAGACAGGCTTTTGTGTACAGGTGAAATAAGAACAGTGGGTGTGGAGTTATGATGAAATGCAAAATGACATGAAGTTTTAAAGGTGTTACTAGACAACAGGCTGATTGTACATATCTATAAAAAAAGACCATCCACAGAAGGAATATATGGCAGAATTTTGTGCTGCAGACGAGCCACATGCTTGTGTAAAGGAGCTGTGTCAGTAATTAACAGGGATGCTTATATTATTAAGCTATGTAAGACAACACCTGTTCACCAAGGTGTCTACAGTGGGCTTATGTTATCTGACTTCAACCATGTGAAAACTAATCACAGAATCACAGAATGGTAGGCATTGGAAGGGACCTCTGTGGATCATCTAGTCCAACCCCCCTGCCAAAGCACGGTCACCTAGAGCAGGTTGCACAGGACCTTGTCCAGGTGGGTCTTGAATATCTCCAGAGAATGAGAATCCACAGCCTCTCTGGGCAGCCTGTTCCAGTGCTCCGTCACCCTCAAAGTGAAGAAGTTCTTCCTCATGTTCAGACGGAACTTCCTGTGCTTCCCTTTGTGCCCATTACCCCTTGTCCTGTCACTAGGCACCACTGAAAAGAGTCTGGCCCCATCCTCCTGACACCCACCCTTCAGGGATTTGTAAGAATTTATAAGGTCCCCTTGCAGCCTTCTCTTCTTCAGGCTAAATAAGCCCAGAAATCTCAGCTTTTCTTCATAGGAGAGATGCTTCAGTCCCCTCATCATCCTCGTAGCCCTCCGCTGGACTCTCTCCAGTAGTTCCTCATATTTCTTGAAGTGGGGAGCCAGAACTGGACAGAGTACTCCAGATGCGGTCTCACTAGGGCTGAGTAGAGGGGAAGGAGAACCTCCCTCGACCTGCTGGCCACACTTCTCTTAATGCACCCCAGGTTCCCATTGGCCTTCTTGGCAACCAGGGCACACTGCTGGCTCATGGTCAACCTGTCATCCACCAGGACACCCAGGTCCCTCTCTGCAGAGTTGCTCTCCAGCAGGTCAGCCCCAAACCTGTACTGGTGCATTGGGTTCTTCCTCCCCAGGGGCAGGACCCTGCACTTGCCCTTGTTGAACTTCATCAGGTTCCTCCTTCCCCAACTCTCCAGCCTGTCCAGGTCTTGCCGAATGGCAGCACAGCCTTCTGGTGTATCAGCCACTCCTCCCAGTTTGGTGTTATCAGCAAACTTGCTGAGGGTACACTCTGTCCCTTCTTCCAGGTCATTGATGAAGAAGTTGAATAAGACTGGGCCCAGCACTGACCCCTGGGGGACACCACTAGCTACATCCCTCCATCTAGACTCAGCACTGCTGATGACAGCCCTCTGAGTTCTGCCATTCAGCCAGTTCTCAATCCACCTCACTGACCACTCATCCAGCCCACACTTCCTGAGCTTCCCTATGAGAATGTTATGGGAGACAGTGTCAAAAGCCTTGCTGAAGTCAAAGTAGACAACATCCACTGCTCTCCCCTCATCTACCCAGCCAATCATATCATCATAGAAAGCTATCAGATTGGTCAAGCATGATTTCCCCTTGGTGAATTCATGTTTGCTACTCCTGATAACCTTCTTTTCCTCCACTTGCTTGATGATGAGATCCAGAATGAGCTGCTCCATCACCTTTCCAGGGATGGAGGTGAGGCTGAACAGCCTGTAGTTTGCTGGATCCTCCTTCTTGCCCTTTTTGAAGACTGGAGTGACACTGGCTTTTTTCCAGTCCTCGGGCACCTCTCCTGTCCTCCAGGACCTTTCAAAGATGATGGAGAGTGTCTCAGTAATGACATCTGCCAGCTCCCTCAGTACTTGTGGGTGCATTCCATTGGGGCCCATGGATTTGTGGGAGTCCATACTGCTTAAGCGATCTCACACAGTCCTCCTCGACCAAGGTATGGTCGTCCTTTCTGCAGGCTTCCTCTCTTACCTCCAGAGGCTAAGATTCCTGACGGCCGGCCTCAGCAGTGAAAACAGAAGCAAAGAAGGCATTCAGTAACTCTGCCTTCTCTGCATCCTCCTTCACCAGGACACCCACCTCGTTCAGCAGTGGCCCCACATTTTCACTAGCCTTCCATTTGCTGCTGTTGTACTTGAAGAAGCTTTTCTTGTTGTCCTTGACATCCCTTGCCACATTCAATTCCAGGTGGACTTTAGCCTTCCTCGTTTCATTGCTGCATGCTTTGACAACATTCCTGTACTCCTCCAAGTGGCCTGTCCCTCCTTCCACATTCCATGGAACTTTCTTTTCCACCTGAGCTCCGCTAGAAGCTTCTTGCTCATCTATGCGGGTCTCCTACCTCCTTTTCTATATTTCTTACTCAGGCGGATGCACCTACCCTGAGCATGGAGGAAGTGATGTTTAAACAGCGACTAGCACTTTGGACCCCCCTGCCTTCGAAAGCCCTGACCCACAGCATTCCTCCAAGTAGCTCCTTGAAGACGGCAAAGTTAGCTCTCCTGAAGTCCAAGACTGTGATCCTACTTATCTCTCTTCTTCCGCCACCCAGGATACTGAAGTTCACCATTTCATGGTCACTGCAGCTGAGGCTGCCCCCAGCCTTCACATCCTCAACCAGTCCCTCTTTGTTCATTAGTACAAGGTCCAGCAGAATGCCTCTCCTCATCTGCTCCTCCAGCACTTGCATCAGAAAGTTATCATTGATGCTCTACAGGAGCCTCCAGGACTGCGTGTGCCTGGCTATGTGGTCTTCCCACCAANTGCCCCACAAGAACCAGGGNATGTGACTCTGAGGCTGCTTTCAGCTGTCTGTAGAAGGCCTCACTGATTCCCTCCTCCTGGTCAGATGGCCTGTAGTACACACCCACTGTAACATCACCCATATGAGGCTGTCTCTTAATTCTAACCCATAAGATCTCAGTTTGTTTTTCATCCGCTCCCAGGCAGAGCTCAATACATTCCAGCTGCTCCCTCACATAGAGAGCAACTCCACCACCTGGCCTTGTTGACCTATCTTTCCTAAAGAGTGTGTACCCATCTATGACAGCATTCCAGTCATGTGAGCTGTCCCACCGTGTCTCTGTAATTATAATGAGATTGTGGCCCTGCAACCGCACACAGATCTCTAATTCTTCCTGCTTATTGCCCATGCTGCATGCATTGGTGCACTGACATTTCAGGGATGAACTCAAGCATGCTGGTTTCCCTGGAGGGGTGCAAGAGGATCTGCTGTGACCATGCCCACCCTTAAAGTTGTTAGTCTTTTGCTTCTCAGCTTGGGACACAGCTGTGGAACATTTGTCCCTGCTCTGATTGGCCACACTTAATCCCCAGCCAGATGGGATGGCTTGAGCATTGTGACTTTGTCCCCCACCCCCCGAGTCCTTCAGGTTAAAGCCCTCCACACCAGGTTGGCCAGCCTGCTGCCAAAGATCCACTTGCCTTTTCTAGACAGGTGGGTCCCATCCCTCTGTAACAGGTTATAGTCATTGAAGAAAGTCCCATTGTTATAAAAACCACAACCCTCATAACGGCACCAGTCAAGAAGCCAAGAGTTGATACCCATAATGCACCTGTTTCTAGCTGATCCCCTTCCTCCAACTGGTAAAATGGAGGAAAGGAAAACTTGGGCCCTAATAGTCTAGTCTAATCTAGTTTCTCAAGGTGTCTGTAAATTGGTGGAGGAAGGATAATGACTCATTACGTTCTATCATAGATTTATATTCTCCTGTGGAAACCAATGTCTTTATTGACCACTAAGGGAGCTAATGACTTGGTCAAGTGACTCAAAATAAGTGACATGTAACCTACTCAAATAAAAAGCAAATGAGATGAGAAAAGGTTTTAAAAAGGAAAATAAAAGGAAGAAAACAAAGACCAGCTATTAGGTGATACCCCAATCTACATAGTAAAAAATCGAAGAAAAATTATATAGGCTGATGTAGATTTAAAAAACACTACAGTTATTTTTAACATGATTTTTTAAAGTGAATATTCAAACCAAGTGTCTCAGAAATGTCTAGCTGCATATCTTACTGCAAACCTCGCCCAATGGTGTTGCTGGTCTGTGCATGGTTTCAGATATTATACTTCCAGTGCATTCAGGCACATCTGAAAATGTATTTTATGCTGCACATTTTTCTATTGGCACTCAACTAATCCTCTCATATATGTTATCCGGTTTCGTTTCTTTCTGTTCTTATTCTACAAGGGCCTGATCCAGTCTACTGATGTTGAAAGGAATTTTTCCATTTATTTCAACACAATTTGGGTGAATGCCTTACATCTCATCTCTGTTAGGAAAATGAATTTGAATCGTCAAAAGCAATGACCAAAAATTTTCAAAGATATCATTATATAGTCAGTTTATGGTTGTACTTTATGTTCTGAAGTCATTGATAAGTTACTGATGAAACAGTTCCTGCAGTGTGAGGACCAAGCGATAAAACAGCTAATGTTCAGTTAATCAGTTTACTTAGCCATTTTAGATGCTTATAGTACATGTTATTTAGTAGGTTGTTTTTGTAATTAGTTATCAATCAATATTGCTAATGTAGTTTACAGTAGACACCAAGAATTAGATTTGCCTGGCGAAGTGAAAGCTAATCTACTCATCTGTTTCTTTATTCTATAAAAGTATGTCACCATAAAAGTATCAGCTAAAAAAGTGTCTATATTTTTGTCTCATTGTTTTGGAAGATGCATGTACTATTCTTATAAATACTGCAAACAGGTCTTTCTATCAGCCAAATATATTTCAAGCGTGTAAACTGATAATAGCAAACTTGGGCTGAATTACTCTGAGCAGCCTGATGTTTCCTTTCAGTGAGATTTCAAGAAAGTTTTCACTTTGATTCATAACAAAAGCTAGATAAATAAAAAGTAAGTTACCTTTAAAGCGTATTACAGAACAATGATAACATATCTATGTATTTTTNTGTGGTGAGATTTTTTGGCGTTTTTTTTTCTAGTTTTGGTGAATTAGATGTAACAACTGATNGTTGCATTCTTCAGAAGCCTGTCGCCAGTTAAAGGCAGGTGAACANGTTCTTATTTAGGCAAGAATATCTCCTCCTGTAGAACAAGGGAACCTTGGTGTCTTGAGAGTTCTTTCTTAGTACAGAATGCTTAGAACTTTTCCATTCTTTGCAAAGAGCCTGGAAGCCTGGAGTCGCCAAGTCTTACATATCAATAGGAATGCTTCTCCAGAGTTAGAAAGTCTGGAAAGCTCTATTACTCTCAATCTTCTTCTATTTATTAGTACTAAGTTTCAAAAAAATATTTGCTTACGTCAAACAGCACTTTCTTATAAGGAAGAGTCTTATAAGAAGGTCCATAATCTGCTTGTTTGTTTTCATGTAGGAAAGTATTTTAATACCTTATTGAATTTGTAGGCTAAAAGGATTAAGGGTTTAAAGTTGGATGCTGGATCATGGTGTGTTAAAGTGTAGGTGACCATTTTTAGACATAAGTGCACAGGATTTAGAATGAATTGCTATTGTGAAATAAAATGCCAAAGGACTTAAAGGATTTAACAAAATCTTGAGTGCAACTTGGAAGATTAGAGATGTTACTTTATATCTGTTCAGCAGAATTGCATAAAGTTCGGTAGTTATTCAGAAATCTATTTTGAAAATTGAAGACATTTTGCATATTATAAAATAATTTTGATTTTATTCTTCATATAAAAGGACATTTAAAATAATAAAATAACAGAACAATAGCAAAATCTTAATATTTTAATAACTACTTTAGCAGTTGCATTTATTCATGTCATTTTTTGATGTAACAAATGACCTTTAAAGTAAAAATTCATGAAATGAAGTATTTAACAGGAGCTTCTTTTCATGTTCTTAAAATCATAAATAAATTTCACACTGTGAGAACATTACACAGCTCTGTCAGACCAAAGTAGATTCCAAAGAGGCCAATGTTTGTCCATTGTTAATGTATTGGTGTTACTAGCAATTTTTAGCTTTACAGTAAATTTTGATAATGAAATATTTTTCTCCCTCTATTGTCTTCATCCTAATCCTGATATAGGGCGGAAATGTTTAGTCTGTAGTAATGCTTAGGTTGTAGTGATATAGGGCAGAAATGCTTAGGTCGTAGTGGCATTGTTTAATTTAGGCCTGACTACTTTATAATAAAGAACGCATGCCTTACTAACAATCATGCCCTTGAAAGGGGGCTAGCAGACTGGTAAAAGTAGAATACCCTGCCCAGAAGGTGCCAAAAGGTGGATGATTGCCAAAGAAGCATGAAGTTAACAAAAATCTAGGGTAACTGGGAAAAAGGTAAAGGTGGCAGGGGGAGATCACAACCGTCAGCCCAGCTCAGAACCAGAAAGACTGCACCTCTCTCAGCTTGAGAGCATGCATAGTTAAATAAAGAATATATCTTTAAGACGAGTGTATAACACGATGAATCAATCAGAATGTAGTAAGTAATTTCTTTGTTTTTGTAAGAGTATATAGTCCTTTTGATTTTGACTCTGCTACATGGTGTGCTAGGTTTGTGGAATTATCACCTAGGAGCCATATCTGCGCAAATATGCAATAAAGACAATATCTCTGCTCTGTCTATATTTTGGCGTATCGCGCACTGGGTAAATGATCCCACTTTTGGGAAAACAATCCTGCCATATGTCTACAAAGAATAACCGTATTATTGTTTTGTATAATCAACTCTAAGGGAAATTCATGAAAGAAATAAGATGTTCTCAAAATTTCTGGAGAGCGTCTGCAATGAAAATTATTCTGATTAACCTGGAACCAACAATCTGAACTTTCATGGCATGTTTCACTGTGGATTGTTGCTTAAAGGTCTATGTAAACTGATGAACTTTTTTTTCAAGAAAAATGTTATTATAATATTTTAATTATGTTTTAATTTAAAAAGATGATTATAGTAAATTAAGACATTTAAAATTAATTATATTTAATTAACATGTTTGTAGTTATTATGATTGTAAATTATTATAAGTGGGGGGTGAAGATACTGCTGTACACATCATTTACCCAGTTCTTTATAGCCGAAGAAATTCGCCATCCATTTCACATGATTCCTTACTTTCTTTCTGTATAGACCAGCAGTGTTTCAAGATGCTTGCTATTTATCAGTTTTTTAGATAAGGGAAGACAAAAGCAAACAATACGCTGAGAAGAAAAAAATACCCCAGACTGCTGAACTGGAGAAGATAGCAATTTTTCTGCTTTATTTCTGAAAGCTTTTCCAGTAAAAGCCACTCCTGCTGTGCTTGGGAAAAATCTTAAGAGAAAAAGAACACATGTGATTATAAAAGACTGTCTCTTCTATCCCTGTATCGATCAATAACAAGATGGATAATAAGTGAACTGTGTTATAGAAGTCTGTCAAAAGCGTCCATAAAAGTTACTGCAATTTAACTGATAAACGCTTGGAAAGAGCAGTGAATAATAGAGAGGATGAGACCTGTTTTGAATGGAACATGTAGCAAACTTACTGCCTTGATAACTAATTTGTTCTGGTTTCCAGATGGGATGCAGAGGAAAGAAGAAAATCCCTTTGCTTGCAGTGGAAAACCTGTGGCCTGCAGATACAAAGCTCTTTGCATTTGTCAATACAGGACATCCTTTATTTGCACATAAGTTGGTCAAGATAAGAGCTACCAGATAAAGCAGACAGGAGTTTCTCAGCAAAGGAACATACAGTCATCCTCAAGAAAATAATTTACAGTTTAAAACACAGAGTGGGAGAGACAGAAGATGAATACACACAAAAGAAGTCAGTCATTCAGTGAAAAGAGTGAGGCATGGCTTAGACTGTTTAGAAATGTTGAACATATTTAATTGAGCAGAGGCAAAACTGAAAAAATGAAACAAAAACCCAGAACAAACAGACCAAAGAAGTAGAATAACTAATGATATTTTTAAAGAGATAACTGAAATTATACTTTTGAAAGGGAAGGGGGCAATGATACTATGAAAGCAGAAGGTTGGTCTGTGACCTATTATCTATTAGCTATGAGATAAAAGAAAACCAGCATACTACCTTTCTATTGGCAACGTTGTCATGCTTGAAGAACACCACCGCCTAAGGATGTAGTTGATACTTCATTAGGCTTTAATCAGGCACATTTTATTACTACTAATGGAGGTTCTCAAGATGAAAGAAGCTGAGAGGGAGTGATAGTAAGCTTGTGGGCAAGGTTTTCATCTGGGTCATAGAAGATCCGCGGTCAATTTCTAAGTGCCGCATACTCCCTCTGGGTGTGCCAGAGTTCTTTGCCTCTGGAATACAAGGGTAAGAATGAGTATATAGCTCCAGGATATTATAATGATAGATGCAATGATGTTTGTGAGATTTTTATGTAGTGTTTTTGATCCTGCAAGAGTATGAAGACATCAGTTTTATAATTTTGAAATAAAAGTGAAGGGATTTTTTTAAAATGATGGTGAGGCAAAGGTTCCTTTTCAGGAGGTATCAAGCAGCAAGAATCTTGACTACCTCTGTGAGATTATCTTAATTTCTGCCTTACCTCTCTCCTTCCCTCCTTTCTTTCCTTCATATTACTCCTATAATATGAAAATATCCTTGAGTCTTTTCAAATTTAGGAAAGACAACTTTGTAGAAGTTTTAGGAACTGGTCCTCACACTGAACTGCAATTCAGAAAAGCTTCACAAATGAGATAAATTCTGGTTAGAAATTAGGAAAATCTTTCTTGTAGTATATGCAATGAATCTTTGGATTATTTTGCTCAGGAATTTATGGAATCCCCTTTCTTTGAGTTTTTGAAAGGCAGGTTAGACAGCTTTATCTCAGGAATGATTGAAGTGTATTTAATTTTACCTTCAGCTTGGGCTAGATAATTTTTCAAGTTTATCTGAAAGGTCTGGAGTTTTGTTTATTTGTTTGTTTGATGTCTAGTATAGACAGGCAAAAATTAATTGAAGTAAATAGAGGTAATGAAGTGCTGACAAAGGAACTGCTTCTCATTATTTTTGTCTGCATATTTGCAGATACAGCTGTATTGCATTGTAGATACAGTTTTATTTACCAGTGACCAAAAGGAAAAAATTCTGAAGACCTTTAAAAATATTCTACAATAGCATAAGAGAAAGTGATACATCAGGGACAGTGATAAGCAAAGATGGTTTTGTAATATTTTCCAGTAGTACGAGTAAGCTGAAAGAGTTTAGAAGAAAGAAAAAAATGATCCGCTTACACTCATAGTTACTATACCTCCTTCCCAAACTTAATCAAAGAAATGTAAAAGACTGCAAAGTGCTAATCTAACCATGGAACAGAGAAAAAAATGCACTTGCAAAAAAGAATTGAATGAGTAATACAAATATGAGATTGGTTTTACAAAATTTTCTCCTGGAATAACAGCAACTTTTTTTCAGATGTGAATAACTTGAAGGATCCAAAGACTACACAAAGTCCTGTAACAGAGAACAAACAAACCTCCACTGCAGAGGTGGAAGGATGATATCTCACTTCCAGTACCTTAGAAAGAAATAATTACAAGGGGAGTATGGTTCCTTAATTCAGAATATTCCCTCTTTCAGCTTTCTCATGTGTTTGTTTGCTGTTAGGGGGTGGCATCAGAGTTAGAAAACAGAAGACAAATGAGCTGATGGAAAGAAAATTGATAAATTTATATTGAATACATATATATGAAGACAAGATGAAAAACAATTCAATTTAATATTGAACTAAAATACAACTACAGACAAATAAATTCAAAAAGGCTAAAAGGCTAAATAATAAATTGATCTTGTCTGCTTTTTGGAAGATCTTCAGAAGAGGAGGGGGGAACCAACAGAAGCTGAACAATCTGACACATGTCCTTTTGTAGTTCAGTGGAGAAGTCAGGGACTGCTACTGATTATTCAATGGGAAATAAGATAGAATACATGGCTATTAAAATTGGACACTTCACGGAATGGACATCAACTACTGTGTACTTTTATCTTACTGTCTATTATAAACAATTTCACTGAATTTAACTAGAATAATCAATTGGGTAAATTAATGAATACTTTTACACTTTGTATTTTAGAGGCTTTATAATCTCTTTAAGGATCATTAAAAGATGAGATTCAGTGGGTCACATATACTCAGTAGTGGTGTGCTGAAGATCCCAGAGGCAAAAGAGGTCAAAATGGAAAGCCAAGTCTGTGTTATTAAAAAGAGTTTAAGTGGGATTATTTTCTAGCACTATCATCTGTTAAATGGTGAGCTGTGTACTCCTCAGAGTATAAATCAGCTAACAAATAATGCAGGCTCTTGAGTTTAAATATTTCTGAATAAAAACAAATATATTAAATAGGTGGGCAGAATTCACTCTGATGTGTTAATCCCTTTTATTTTACATTAAATTCATGATTTATGAATTCCTATCAAGTATAGGAAAAAAAAAAATCAAAATCCCAAATTGAGAGCTTCAATAATGGCTATACTAATGAAATAGATTTTAAAGTTTTTTTTTAAATAAATCAATTTTCTCATGTGTACTTTATCAAAGCAGCAGGAAAAACTTAATAAGGAAATATGTTTTTCTATTTTTTTGTAAAAATTGTATTAAGCACTTAAGATTTAGGCTGCTGTTTTTTGCTTTAGCTGTTCTTAAAATTAGCTATAAGTACAGAAATTGTTGCTCACTTATAATTTCCTTGAGACATATAAAAATGTATCTATGTTGTGCTATTTTGCATGCTTCAATACTAAAATGGGCAACTTGTTAAGTTACCTAGAATGCTTTTCATGATTACTATTGAAAAAAATATATGTTCTGAGAAATTATCATATTTACTTTACATGCTTGATTCTAGTTCCTCTCCTCTCCTCTCCTCTCCTCTCCTTCTTGCCTTGCCTGTGCTGAGAAATTACAGATTACTGCAATTGAGTATTGGTAAGTACTCATCACACATCTGGTCTCAGTAACCTGTGTTGAAGATGTTGATGACCACAGCTAGTTCAGTGTGAATGACTGTTCATCCTCACTTATCACAGAAAGCATCACCAAAAACTAAACTTGCTTAACAAGCCTAACAAGCCAAAAGCTTTTTTTGGCTATTCAAGGTGATTACTTCCTTCACAACCTACAAAAGATCTTCACAGGTCAAGATAAACTAGTGAAGACAAGGCACTGTAGGTGTCTTGTCTTGCCAGTAAAGAGACCTTTAACCTCAAGAGCTCTGAAATTTGTGTTATAAAGTAAAAATAACAATTTTAATCAAAACTAAAAGGGAGAAGGGCTTTTTTTTCATTCACTATTATTTTTAATCTTTTCTATGGCTGTTTTCTCTAACTGTTTAAGCATGCAGACAAATCCAGCTGACCCATTACAACAGTCCTTTTTTATCATACTTCATTTTGGCTTTGATAAATGCAATATTGACTCATTTATTCCTGTAGGAGCAACGGTCCTTTGGAAGACTGCAAGTGTCAGGCATGATGCAGTTATTCATGAGGAGAGTGTCATGGTGGTCCCTGCTTGGCCAAGAGTGCTGTGGAATTCAGATCTGTTCCAGGTATTCCCAAAAGATTTATGAATTTCTTGTTTGCCCCAAACTTTAGAAACTGATTGAAGACATATTATTAAATATTCTTTGCATCTATGACACGGAAGTTTCCCTGACTCCTCTGAGTGATGGCATTTGACCTACAGCACTAAGTGGAAGAGTAGGAGGACACTCTTGTTTTAACACCTGTGTAAGATCATGTGGCCATCATCTCATGAACTGCTTTATTTTTTGAGTTCGTGTTGGTTTTTTTTTTGGTTGGTTTTCTTTAGCTCACTTTTTGATAAAGATAGGATAGGGAGATTGTTCTCTATTCCCATTCCCTTTGTCACTGATGATATACACTGCTTCATTAAAGACATGGATTAGTCATAAATTTTGACTTGGTGTCCTTTGTACTGCTCAAGAGTATCCGGAATGCTGCTGCACAGTTTGTTCTTGTAGCTTGTTCCCATTTTGACATCAGCTTTTATTTTTTCTCACTTTTCAGATTCCTTTTCTTCTGTCACATCAAATATAAGCTAGTAGTCTTTGCTGCCTCTGAGCATGATGCCTCCCAAAAAAACCCAGCAACATGAAAAAAGCACTTGACAGTCATTATCATGCTGTTGTGTTAAGTCTACTGCTTAGCACACTGACAATATTAGCTCATCATTTCCTTTAATTCTGTGTATTTGCTTATATCCATCTTGTTGTCTTTTGCCCTGTACTTAATTTGGAAGCCCTTTGGAGCCATTTGAAGGTCAATAAAGTTCAGCCATGGGTGTTATAGCAGTGAAATTAAAAACTATTAATATTAATCTATAGAATCAGATAGTTAGCATGAGACTATGAGAGAAGCTTTTAGATCTAGAATTACAACACTTCTAATACTGCTGATAAAGTAATATTTACTGTATAAAAGCTCTGAAGACTGTACAGATTTTATAGAAATGTACATAAAAATAAAATTAATTCCAGTCTTCTTTCCCTTTTTCTGGACTTATGTCAGCAGTACCATTGCAAATAAAAAAATGATCTTGAAATTAAAGCACTTAAGCATGTGCTAAACTTCAGACTCCTGGCTAATTTTGGCCTGAAATCATTGTATAACTAAGCACGTGCTTAAGCAAGTTCTCTGTGCAAAAATGAGCTGTAACCACAATGAGAACTATTCAAACACAGAGAAGTTCACACAAGCACAGTAGGTTTGTAGGGTTTTTTTGTTATAACTGAAGTTTGAAAATCCTGTGATTCAAGATATTTTTTGACATTGATACATTTAATTAAAATATACCAAACCTACATGCGGATTTGCATAGCCATGTGGTTGAAATTTATAAATCTGTACAGGCAAAGTTATGTTCCAAAGCTGCTGAGGCTACTTTTAACATCTTTTAGCACCTTTGTGAGTCTGGCCTCAGAGAGGTAATGATCTTTACAATGAAAATATATGGTTTTAGCAGATTGGATGAAAAATGTTTGCCCATCTGAAAGTCATGTTTGACATGTTTTCTGCCTGAAACTGGATACAGCCCTTTGCTATTTGTGGCTTCTTTATAAGAATAATTATCATCACAAAGGAAGGAACTATTCAGTTGTCAAGCTGTTCCTCATAAATATTTTCATTTCATAGGGATAACAGCTCCCTTCTGAAAAGAATTCTTCAACGATACTTCAATTAAGTTGAATACTGTAACTAGGAAAAGTTCAATTTTTATACAAGAAGACCGAATTGCAATTTAGCCTTCTTCCTTATTTATTGTAATGTGTTATCTGGAGACTTTGTTCTGTGAAGGTTAAGCTTGTATCAGTATAAATGTTTTCCACATGTTTCTATGGCTGACACAGTATCATTGTTTCAGAAAGCTGTGCTCCATCTTCCTTTAATACATCTTAAAAAATGCTTGAAGATTTGATATGGGTTTGATATTATATAATTTGTTATCTGCCAAAAGCTCAAGTACTGGTAAAAATGTATTTTAATGACAATACAGAAGTGATGGAGTTTAATTTTTAACACGTGTGTAGAGCAAAAGACAAAGGAAGAATGTTTTCATGCTTTCCAGTTGATGAACTGGGCATTAAAAAACGCAGAATATTCTTGACACCGACTGAAGACACTGAGAGGTAAGACTGCTTAACCGCATAGGAAGAAACAACAATCATCAGCTGGATTCTCTGTTCTCATCTCTTTATTCCTTCCCAAGTAACCACTCAATGAATACCTGATCTTCTTTCGGCATTTCTGAGCCCACATCTTCAAGAATTATTAAAATAAAATTTCTTCTACTTCCTCAGAATAATGTAGGTCAAGGAAATCTTCATTAAAAATAAACAACTACATTCCAATTAAGGAAACTAAAAAAGTCTTCATTTCAGATTCTTATAAATTCAGAAAAGGATTGTTCCCTGGATTTATAAAGGAGGTTCAAACTTCATACAGGCCTTCAGTGAATTGTTTGAAATATTTTTATCACTGTTCTACTCTATTTCTTTTTACTACTGTTTCACCTAACCTAGTATTTTCAATATTGTCCATGAGCTTTCTAGCCAGTTTTTTTCTTGATAGGAAAAAAAATAAATTTATGTAATGAAACATTTGCAGTGGGCTGTATAATCTTTATGAGCAACTGCATAGGCCTCAGACACTTTGTCAATTATATGACATTGTGCTACTTTTATTCTAGTTACGAGATAGGAATAATGAAAAATAACAGCAGTTATTCCCAGCTTTACTAAAAAGAATGAGAGGTATTTTTGCAAGTGGGAAGAGAGGAGATTCATCTAATCTTCACTGGGATTTGATAATCTAAAATTGCTCAGAACATAGTAATTTGTTTTCCTTTCCTGCTTCTATTAATTTCTTATTTATATTGCAAATTTACACATTTGTTTCTGAGATGATGAGATTGTAGTGTGTAAAGAGAGAATGCAGGTTCAGCAGCGTGCTCATGTGGGAAAAAATAAACTAAAGAGGGTATTTTATGATGAAGAGGGAGTATCATTGTTCCGAAGCCTGCCATAATTGGACTGTAATAAATACATTTTAAAGACACCATACTTCCTGGCAAGAAGGAAAAAAAGTGAACAGTAACGGTACTTTTTCAAAGAGCATAACTGAAAAATCTAACAGTAAACTATTTTGCTGTATGTTTACAAATGAATTCATAATTAAATTGATCAAAACTTGCTTTCTGAGGAGAATAACCTAAAACAGCATAAGGGAACTGAACAAAAAAATCAGACATCAAATGAGATTTAAAAAAATAGAAAGTCCACCAAGTAGTAAGTTCTCCAGAGTAATTTTAAGACAGCAGGGAGTATACCCTTTGGACTCTTTGTAGAAACTCTTTCCCTTATGTTATTTATAAAACTGCTGCTAATTACCTGAGAAAATTTAATGTAACAAAGCCTGACTTAATAATGAGGACTGTTAGCTTTCCTCACTTTGTGCCATTTCAGGAGCTTTGAGAATTACAAATACACCTGAAGCTCAATTTGTTCACCTATAATTTGTCTCAAAATTTATTAAAACATATATAGATAGCTTTCTTATACGTCAGAGAAAAGTAATACCTGTGCTATATCATTATCACTGAGAATATAGTTTAACAGACCAAATAGAAAAATAAATTATTTTTCCCGATTCTAAAGGCCTAAATGCAGATGTTGAAAAATGAAACATTTGGCTTAGCAGCCTTATTTTAAGAGTTGGTCAGGCTATCAAAAAAATCAATTAATCTGAAGCCTTTCAAATACTAGATAGTGAAATAAGATGTGGAAAAAAATTCTAAAATACCTACACACATTCACATGTTCCTCACACTCAAGAAAACACTAGTCTTCATATGTGGTCTGATACCTATAAAATTTCTTTGACATAGGAAAAATGCTTCTTCAGAAAGCTGTCATGAACTATACCGATAATTCCAGAAGGATAAAAAAACATGGAGAAAAAAAAACCTATCACCCCCTACAAATATGCTAAGTTATTGATTCTAGGCACCAATTAGTGCCTAAGGAAAAATGAACCATTATCCACTTCTTTCGTTTTGCAAAGATACTATGCAAATGTTATTCACTTGATCCAGACTACAACATGCAGTTACTAAACCCTGAATATATATATAAATTAAACTTTTTTTAAAAACAATAAAAGATAATTAAGTATGTAACAAGAAAGGGTGTCTATATAGCTTTGCAATACTTTAAGTCTTTTTATCACGTTGAGATGTCTTTAGCTTCCTTGAACACACTCTAATTTAGGCAGAAAAAAGCGGTATTCATATAAGAAGGATTATACCATACAGGAAGGATTACATGACAATTATTTTCTTCTAACACAGATTGAATGTTTGGAATCCAAGAAGATTACTGAAGAATTTTTTTTTTTTCATCTGGGTGGAAAATGCTGGATTTAAAATATCAAATTTAAAAAATAAATTTAAATATTTGTATTTTTAAAATTATTTCAATTTTATGTAAGAAACTTTTTTTGAACTTCAAAATCTTGTATTATTTTGTGCTCATACTTTGAGCACATACACCGACAGAATGACCAAGGAGAGGACCTGAATTATAGTTCCATTGGTTTATTTTTTCTTTTCTTTTGCCCTTTTTTGATAAAGTTATGAAACTAGATAAAAGAGAAGGAAAAAAAGCTAAAATCTAATGCAGTCTAATGAAGCAAATTTTCTGTATTCCCAAAAGAAAGCCAAGAAAAATGTAGACACAAGAAACAAATTGAGAATACAATAAAAAAAACAACAAACTGAAGCAAATTTACATTTGTGATGTTAATTCCGCTTTGGATTCTTTTGGGCAATAATATTAAGTGTGAAAACTGCAATTTGCATTTTGAGGTTTTTATGGGGAGCAACTAATTTTTACAGAAGTATGCAGCCTTTAGTCCTGTAGATCTTTTATTTCTGGTCAGAGTTTGTTTTACTAATCATTCCAAGCAACTACGGTGTATTGAAAGGAACAGAAAGTCTGCAGACCAGAATGTAATGCAAACTCAGAATCATAGAATCATAGAATCATAAAATGCTTTGAGTTGGAAGGGGCCTTTAGATGTCATCTAGCCCAGCCCCCCTGCAGTGAGCAGGGATATGTTCAACTAGACCAGGTTGCTCGGAGCCCCGTCCAACCTGGCTTTGAATGTTTCCAGGGACAGGGCCTCCACTGCCTCTCTGGACAATCTGTTCCTGTGTTTCACCACCCTCACTGTAAATAATTTCTTCCTTATGTCCAGTCTAAATCTACCCTCCCTTAGTTTAAAGCCATTACTCCTTGTCCTATCACAACAGGCCTTGCTAAAATTATTTTCCCCATCTTTACTATATGCCCCTTCAGGTACTGGAAGGCTGCAACAAGGTCTCCCCGCAGCCTTTTCTTCTCCAGGCTGAACAGCCCCAAGTCTCTCAGCCTTTCCTCCTAGGAGAGGTGCTCCAGCCCTTGGATTATTGGTCCATGTCCTTCTTGAGCTCAGGACTCCAGAGCTGGATTCAGTACTCCAAGTGAGGTCTCCCTAGAGCAGAGTAGAGGGGCAGAATTACCTCCCTCAACCTGCTGGCCATGCTTTTCTTCATGCAGCCCAGGATATGGCTGGCCTTCTGGGCTGCGAGCTCGCGTTGGTTGCTCATGTCCAGCTTTTCATCCACCAGTACCCCCAAGTCCTTCTCGGCAGTGCTGCTCTCATTCCCCTCATCCCCCAGTCTGTATTGATAGTGGGGGTTGCCCTGACCCATGTGCAGGATCTTGCACTTGGCCTTATTGAACCTCATGACGTTCACACAGGCCCACTTCTTGAGCTTGTCCTGGGCCCTCTGGATGGCATCCTGTCGTTCTGGTGTGTCAACTGCACCATTCAACTTGATGTCATCTGAAAACTTGCTGAGGGTGCACTCATTCTCTCTGTCTATGTCATTGATGAAAATGTTAAACAGCACTACTCCCAGTACGAGCCCCTGAGGGACACCGCTTGTCACTGGCATCCATCTGGACATCGAGTCATTGACCCTCTGGCTGCGAGCTTCCAACCAATTCCTTATCCATTGAACAGTCCATCCATCAAATCCAAATCTCTCCAATTTAGAGAGAAGGACGTTGTGAGGGACTGTGCCAAAGGCTTCACAGAAGTCCAGCTAGATCACATCCATTGCTCTTCCCTTGTCCACTGATGCAGTCACTCCATCACAGAAAGCTACTATGTTGGTCAGGCAGGATTTGCCCTTGGTGAAGCCATGCTGGCTGTCTCAAATCACATCCCTGTCCTCCATGTGCCTTAGCACCACTTCTGGGAGGATCTGTTGCCTGATCTTCCCAGGCATAGAAGAGAAGCTGACAGGTCGGTAGTTCTCAAGGTCCTCCTTTCTACCCTTTTTAAAAATGGGCACAATGTTTCCCTTCTTCCAGTCACCAGGGACTTTGCCTGACCGCCATGACTTTTGAAATATGTGGGAGAGTGGCTTGGCAACTACATCAGCCAATTCCCTCAGGACTCTGGGATGCATCTCCTCAGGTCCCATAGAGGTATGTATGTTCAAGTTCCTCAGGTGGTCACGAACCTGATCTTCCCTTACAGTGGGAAGGGCTTTGCCCCTCTGGTCCCCATCTTGCAGTCCATTGACTTGGGAGGGGTGAGGAGAGAGGCTGCCAGTCAAGAATGAGGCAAAAATATTGTTGAGTACTTCAGCCTTCTCCTTGTCTGTTGATACAAGGTTGCCATTCCTGTTCATCAGAGGGGGTATGCCTTCTTTAACCTTCCTTTTTCTGGCTGACATACCTGTAGAAGCCCTTCTTGTTCTTCTTAGCATCCCTTGCCAATTTCAGCTCCAGCTGTGCCTTTGCCCTCCTGACTTCATCCCTACACAACGGGGCAGAATCCCTGTACTCTTCCCAGGATGCCTGTCCCTGCTTCCACTACCTCTGCAGTTCCCTCTTGCTCTTTAGTTTGACCAGCAGGTCTCAACTCAGCCATGCTGGTCTCTTCTCTTCCTTGCCTGACTTCTTACACCCGGGGACTGAGAGCTCCTGCGCTCTATGGAAAGCATAAAAAAAAAAAAATGTTCTGCCAGTACTGTTCTGTTCCCCTGTCCCTGAGGACTGTTTCCCAGGGTGTCCTACTGACTGACTCCTTGAAGTGCTGGAATTTGGCTTTCCTAAAATTTAGGGTCCTGACTATACTCCTCGCCTTTCCCATATCCATCTGGACTGTGACCTCCACCAATGCATGATCACTGCAGCCCAGGCTGCCTCCAATCTTGATGTCACTAATGAGCTCACTTGCATTGATGGCCAACAGGCCCACTATGGCATCCCCTTGGGTAGGGATGTCAATGACCTGGCTTAAAAAGTTTTCCTCAATGCAAGAATCTTACATTGGACCCATTATGTTTTAATTTTTACTTTTAATTACTGAGGTCAAGCCCACTATTTTCTGTAGTCTTTCACCTCTTGTAGTCCTTGTTGTCTTCCACCTGTAGTTTGATATAGTTTTTCCCATCTAACAGAAGTGATTTCAGAAACTTCATATTAAAGTCTATAATTTTTCAAATAATTGTCTCTTATTTTACGTTTCATTTCTGGGCACAGCAGACATCCTGTAATGTATTGGACTTCTCTCTTACATTGTAGCTATAGACCCTTTCAGTGTCGACAGAGCCTTGGTTTACTGTCTTTCCCATACCATATCTCCCATGGGTGGTCTCAAAGTTAGTAACGGTTCTTGTTTTGTTTGCAAGGTCAATATTGCAACTATAGTACTCCCATGATAGACACTTCCATTGTCTTAGTGAAAGTCCATATTAGAGAAACTTTTCAAAAACTTTTCTCTTGAATTATGGGCTCAAAATCATGAGGCAGGAAAATATGCTGGCCCACCTACTGTTCTGTACTGATCATGGTTTATCGCTCCTTCCTCTAACAATGAGTTCTCAGCTCCGAATTAAGATGCATTTGTTTCGTAGGATAATTCAGGTCAGAAGGACATCTCTAGTCTAACCTTCTGCTCAAAACAGGGTCAAGTTGCACAACTGCACTCTGCGTAGCTGTTTTGACTGTCCTGATGGTGAAAAATTTTTTCCTAAACTTTTTCTTAAATGCGGTTATTTCTATCTGTATTGGGTCTTGCTGAGATGGGGATAATTTTCCCCATAGCAACCCTCATAGTGTCGTACTCTCTATTGGTAGCTAGAAAGGTGTTGACAATACACCACTGTTGTGGCTACTGCTGATCAATGCTTCCACAACACTAAGCCTGTTTCTCCTACACTCCTCCCACCCCTTACCCCAAAGGCCAGTAGTCTGGGGGTGGGCAAGATGTTGGGAGGGGACATCACCAGGACAGCTGACACAAAATTACCAAAAGGATATTCCATACTACATAAAGTCTATTCAGCAGAAAAAGCTACGAGAAAAGAGGAGAAGTGCCGAGGTATTCATTATCATGATTTTTGTCTTCTGGAGCAACCGCTATGCCTACTGAAGCCCTACTTCCCAGCAAGTAACAAGACATCACCTGCTGATGAAGTAGAGAATAGGTCTTTTGTTTTCCTTTGCTTCAGCACATGGCCTTTGCTTTTGCTTTATTAAACTGCCTTTATCATGACCCATGAGTTCCTTTCCATCTTGTTTTCTCCCACCCTGTCCTCCTGAGGAAAGGGAGTGATAGAGCAGCTTAGTGGGCATCTCACATTTAGCCAGGTTCAACCCACCACAATATCTTACTTGGTTTTCCCTGTTGTTGACTGACTTTCCCCAGAACCATGTGCCACTGGAATTGCCACAGGCTTTCTGGTTTGTTGGGCTTCAGTTCTAGATACTGATTTCAAATGAAGCAACTCAAGCCTATGGTAGTAGTCTGGAAGAGAAAAAGTAGAAGAGATCCATTTCCTCCTTTTCAACAATGACACAGTCATATTAAGCTTTTTGACATTGTATGAACTCCATGTGTCAGTATCTGAATTAATACTTGTTTTCTCTTCAGCACCAGAAGAAGATTCTTAATTATACTTGTCAATAGACGTGGGAATCAGGGAATCATTATCTCCATGAATGTTTGTCACTGTGAAAAGTAGGTCATGTCAAGACACAGTACAAGACAAACAACACAGAGTTTCCATTTGTGAGCAAGAATATTTCACAAGAGCTCAAAGTGCACCAGCGGCCACAGGAAATTTGTTGTTGTTGTTCCCCTTAGCTGCAAAGCTCTGAACCATCACTGAGAGGTATGTGGAGCTTAATTTATTTCAATAATCTTTGTTCATTCAGAAGAGTATAAGATCCATTGCCACAGAGCTGATTCATGTGGGATAGTGTTCAAAAGCATCTGACAATCGTTAAACTCATAAACCACTGCCTAATATCATCTCTGGGCTTTATTTTACCACCCTCAGCCTCTAACCATCTGTCTCACTCCATCTGTCGTCTCGTCTTTTATTTAGTTTGAAAATTCTTTGGATGAGGATTGTCTTCTTGGCTCACATTTGTGCATAAGGATCCTGGCCTCTAATAGACTTCTAAGTATTAAGGTAATACATATAATAAAAAGCAACAACTTGAGTTGTCAGTCAAGTACTGCAATATAGTATGACCAAACAGAAGGCAACACAACATTTACAGTGTCTGAAAGACTTTATTCATCAGGCAATTTTTAATGCCTTATGTTCAACATATTTTTGTAACAGTAATTTTCAAATGTCTGTATGTAAGCAGTAAGCATTATTACAACTGACTGCACTGAAATGGTTATTTAGTGGGGCAAAGCAAGCTAAATCTCCACCAGTTTGTTGAGATTCTAAAAGTTTATTTGATTCTTAAAGTTTAGAGCTGCTGATTTTTCTGAAAATTCTGTTTGCATGAGTATTGATAATGTGGTTTGTGGGAATACATTACACTATTAGCCTGAGCTAATCACTGGAAAAAAATTTGGGCTGAAGTTTGCTTTATGTTTCCCTTACTCTACCTAATTATACTGCGTTTTTATATGGTTTCTTTTATTTTTGTCAAAAAAACTGTTAATCATTAAGAAAATAGAGTACTGCATCCCTCCACAATTAAAGCCTGGTCAGATGTATCTCCATTACCATTTCCTTCAGAGAGAGGCTGTCAGCTTTCGCTTTAATTCCAAGATTCTATGAAAGATCACCTTAATTATAGGATTCTTGGCATGGCACTTATATTGTCATTCAGCTTGATTAATGCATATTGCTGAGTTGTCAGTCTAAAAATGTATTAAATTTATTTTCCAAATGTGTTTTCATTAACTATTTACTTGTTATGCAACTGGAATATAAGATATGCCTTTTAAAAAACTTTCTTAAAAATAGCTATATTTTTCATCACAGATTTTGAGCTTGGCTCTCACTAAGAACCTCTCCATGTCAAAACGCTGAATCTAAGGAAATTTCTGCAAATATATTCTTAGGTTTAGCCTCACAATCAGTGCATATATTCCCAGCTCAGCCTTCAAAAGCAGGAACCACAGGCTACATGAATATTCTAAGAAAATAAATAAAGCGTGTTACCTTCTGAAGTATATTCTTATGATCTAGGTTATTAGAAAATATAAAACTTTGGTATAGGGTAAGAAGTTTCCCTTGACCATACGACACTACTATTTTAGAAGAGCTTTACGCAGGTCTCTGTATGAAAGTAATGGCATTCAAGGTCTATAATAACTGATGAAAAGAAAGTAAATAATGAAAAAATGTGAATAAATAACATTTTGGGTAGAAAAAAGATTATGTACTTGTTGCTACATTCTGGTAATGGATTCAGATGATATGATGATCTTTGCTGTTACCATGCAACTCCAAAAATGCTTATGTACATTTTAGTTTCGTTCCCTGCCAGAAACACTCATACGTAAAACCAGGTAAAAAAACCCTATAGACTATTGCTGTTGGAATGAAAAAAAAAAGAAAGGAAAACTACTGAGTTAATATATATTTATATAATTGCAAAATATATCTTCAATAGATAATGTGTTGAAATAACACATCCCAAGCCAGCAGTTATACTGGTTGAATAACTGAAGTAGACTAGGCCAATATCTTTCTGAAAGATTTCCATCCCCCTCAAAACCTGTGCTAAACATGCAACCTGCAACAACATGCTGTTGGTGAAATGCTTTCTGTCTCATGGGTTGAACATTTTACTCACATGATTACCTCCTACTTTTTCAGATACCTGGTGCAATGACGAATATGCAATGAGTACCAGCAAACAGAATTTACTTAGTCCTGCTTTCAAATAAACCAGTGAGCTTGTGGTTACTTCACCTGTAATAGTCTGTGGTAAAGAGGGAAGGCTGAAAACTAAAGGATTAAATATTTTTGGTACTATAGTGAAATTCTAGCCATAGTTGAGTGTAGAACAGGTATATAAATGTTATGAATGAGTGCCACTGTATTGTTTTTTTTATCTTTCAGTTCACAGTAGCACATCTGATTTTTTCTTTCTGTTTTCCTTGGTTTGATAAATACCATGTCAAAACACTTTAGCACACTGTTAAAAATATTTACAGCCTTCTGAGTGCCAACAATATTACTGTAATTATCATAGAAGTGACATACAGCATTAAAAAAGCATTCTTATTTAAGAATTTATTATTTAAATAGTGCATTTGAAAGGCACGATCAAGTAACTGCATAACACAGTCAAAGTAGAGAATCCACTTCTTTGTGTAGGACAGTTAATTTATCTTCTTTACACTGGAATCCTGCTGGTGACATAAAACTGTGAGGGCAGAGCTGAAGCTCAGTAACATAAGGCTTACTAAAACATAAAATGCATTTCAAACTCACTTTTAAAATTGTAAAATACAAATTTCCACAGTGTTTACAAGGATAAACGAAGGCAGAGTAGTGAAAAGAAAGGGACTGTTACAATATATTTTGATAGTTCAGACCCCAGGTAAGAAGAGATGACAGGAGTGGTTACAATGGAGGAATTCAATGTAACTGAGATTTTTTTCCTATGATTACATTTAAATAGTCACTTTTTTAGGGACCCAGAAAGGGAAAATCCATGTTTTGCCAAAGCCCGTTGCGCTTTTGTCATTGTCTCTAGTGGGGGCAGACTTTCATGTTCATTGCTTTAACTGGAAGCTTTCATGAAAGTTAAACCATAATGGTAATGAAAGACTCAAAAAATAATGAGAACAAAGGGATTATTTTCTATTTTCCATAAATTATTTAGCTATCAATCTTTATGTAGAATGTATTGGTTTATCCATTTGACATGTGTATATATTTACTACCTTTAGAAAAGGAAGAAAGATTATTACATTTCAGTAAATGTAATGCCTCCTGCTTATGATTTTTTTAAAATTAAGATCAAACCTGTCATATATGTAATCATGACACACAGTAACTCAGCTAGCATTATTCAAACAAAAGTAGATTATATACTTCTTCGTCCTGTTAGGTACCTGATGTTAGTCTTGTTTTTTTCTTCCTTGCAGTTTAAATACTCCCGTCGTGTTTCATTCCTGTAAGTGACTGATTTCTACAAAAACTTTACTGTGTTTACCTAAAGAAGCAAAGGTCTTTCGCAAACATCTTTTTTACTCATGGGATGAAAGTATCAATTGTAAATTTGATCTTTTTTTTTTTCTTTTCATTAACTTTTGTAGTACAAGTACTCCAGCATTTAAAACAGTGTTTTTGAAGATAGCTGTAAATAGTGCTAATGGCAAGGATAAAAACAATCAAATAGTACATAAATTAGGCAGACTGAACAAGTCCATGAAATCAAACTATCTGGAATGAGATTCCAGGTTTCA
>Ga0065711_1006157_pt1 | contig 32317 bp, 12 predicted proteins | sample Hoacrofraction12_FD_59098 | JGI IMG/M metagenome (GOLD analysis project Ga0065711, IMG submission 59098) | Hoatzin crop microbial communities from Cojedes, Venezuela - Epithelial fraction 12 v2 (version 2) | ecosystem: Host-associated > Birds > Digestive system > Esophagus > Crop | place...
AAGCACAGGAAGTTCCACCTGAACATGAGGAAGAACTTCTTCCCTCTGAGGGTGACGGAGCACTGGAACAGGCTGCCCAGGGAGGTTGTGGAGTCTCCTTCTCTGGAGATATTCCAGACGCACCTGGACAAGATCCTGTGCAGCTTGCTGTAGGTGACCCTGCTTCGGCAGGGGGGTTGGACTAGATGGCCCACAGTGGTCCCTTCCAACCCCTACCATGCTGCGATTCATTCTGTGATTCGTTATGCCACTAAAGGTAGCAGCTATTTCACTGGCCCTGAGAATCACGTTGGAAAAAACGCTGCAGATGAAGGAACAGATGCATAAATGCTATATAAAAAAGTCTTTGATGATAAAGGAGGAAGCAAAGTGCATTGTGCATGCCTAAGCAGCTCCTGGCTCTTTCAGCCAGGGTCATTTAGAGTCACTGGCCTAAGATTAGCAGCATTTTACTGCCAGACCCAAATTCAAACAGTTTTATTAATTTTATTTTGGCAGAACCTAATGTTAGCAAGAGGTAGAGGCATTCTTAATAGCTGGAAAATGAATTTCCTGTTCACCTCTATTTACATTTGTTTGTATTTCATTCTCCTCTGTTTAGATCAAGCTTTAATAGTTTACCAGTTCATGAAAGGCTACAGACATTTCCTCAGCCAGATTCAGTCATAATGAAAGAGTAAATAAGATATTTTAAAGCAGCATTGCTGACATACTCTACTGGTGATATTACATTTGCAGAGCAAGAGTTCTCATAGGATTTAGTATGGATAGGAAGCTGGGATGACCCATATTTCAAATTCCAGTGGTTGTCCAGACAGATTTCTGTTTGTTAGCAATGATGACAAAACGCTTGTTGCTACTTTTACATTGCAAACCATTTTCCTCCTGTGGTTAATTTATTCCAGGTGAAAGTTTTGGAGAAACTCTGTGTGTAGAATCTAGAAATAGCTAGGTTCTTTAAGTAGATTTTACTGAAGAGTATTAAAAGTAATATTCAACAGAAATAAAAATGGCATGTCTCAGAAATAATAAACGTTGAAGGAAGGCAGAGGGAACACCACACAGTCCTGCACTGAGAGCCAGTAAGAAATCCCCTTGGGAAGGTGAAAAGTGATTTACCAAGGATGAACGAAAGAGGATATAGTGTGAGAGGATGCCATTTTCTCAGCCTCAGCAATACATAACACGTTTCTACCAGCTGGAGAAGAGTTTTATTGCTGATTACAAAATAACCTTGTGACTTCGCCAAATTTGATGGGCCACTCTCACAGAGGCAAGGTGATAGAAGATCTGGATTAGGCGATTGAGTGCTGCCTTAGTAAGTTTGCAGATGACACCAAGTGGGATGGAAGCGTCTATCTGCTCGAGAGCAGGAAGGCTCTGCAGAGGGATCTGGAGAGACTGGATCGACGGGCCAAGGCCAACTGCATGAGTTTTAACAAGGCCAAATGCCAGGTCCTGAACTTTGGTTACAACAACACCATGCAATGTTGCAGACTTGGGGAGGAGTGGCTGGAAGCTGCCCGGTGGAAAAGGACCTTGGGGTGTAGGCTGACAGCTGGCTGAACATGAGTCAGCAGTGTGCCCAGGTGGCCAAGAAGGCCAACGACATCCTGGCTTGTATTAGGAATAGTGTGGCCAGCAGGAGTAGGGAGGTGATCATGCCCCTGTACTCGGTACTGGTGAGGCCGCACCTTAAATACTGTGTTCAGTTTTGAGCCCCTCACTACAAGAAGGACACTGAGGTGCTGAAGTGTGTCCAGAGAAGGGCAACGAGGCTGGTGAGGGGTCTAGACAACAAGTCTTATGAGGAGCGGCTGAGGGAGCTGGGGCTGTTTAGTCTGGAAAAGAGGAGGCTGAGAGGAGACGTTATTGCTCTCTATAACTACCTGAAAGGACGTTGTAGTGAGGCGGGAGTTGGTCTCTTCTCCCAGGTGACTAGTGATAGGACGAGAGGCAATAGCCTCAAGTTGCATCAGGGGAGGGTTAGATTGGATATTAGGAAAAATTTCTTTGTTGAAAGAGTGGTCAGACATTGGAACAGGCTGCCCAGGGAGGAGGTTGAGTCCCCATCCCTGGAGGTGCTCAAATATATATGGCACTTCAGGACATGGTTTAGTAGGCATAGTGGTGTTGGGTGGATGGTTGGACTTCATGATCTTAGAGGTCTTTTCCAACCTATGATTCTATGACTCTAAGAAGAATTCAGTGAGAACCACTGAAAAGAACCATGAAATGAAGTCATCACAGGATGCTGCTCTCTGAAAAAATACGTTCAGTGATATTGATCACCTGCATCTCTTCCAAATTTTAATTATTTCAGGAAGAAGAGCCACAGAAGAAACACTGGAGCCTCTTTTGGATGGACTGCACTCCTAGATTTTGTGGGTGGTCTTCCACTGCCTATCTCCAACATGTAAAATGTCTTGCTGGCTCACTTATAACAGCGTTTTCTGTTTATTCTACAAAATGGACTTATGCTGTTGTCTTGGACAGACAGTGAGTGTTTACTCTTGACATGATAGAATTACACAAAAGCTTCATGATTATAAACAAAAAGTTTTAAACAATATTCTCTTCCTATTTATTCAATTGCATGCACATACTCCCAGTTTTACTGTGGTATCCCTTTGACTGTATCCAACTCTTCATGGACTTTTCTGTAATACCGTCTTAATTGCTAGCTTTCTGGTCCCTTGTCTAATACTACTTTTCAGAAGTACTCACCAAAATCTCAAGCATGTAGCTATCAGCATTCCCATGGTACTGTGTTTATGGTAGTTTTGAAGTTGCACAATAAAACCACAAAGCCTGGTATTTAATATGGTAAATTCTTAATCAATACATATCAGTACAGCCTCACGTGATGTTAATGCTTCATGTTAACTGGCATTGCACCCATAGTTTATATCTGGAGGCTAAATTGAAATCATGGATATATGAGTATGTATACTTAAAACTGAAGATTCCTAATAAATTCACAGACATGACTTCACAGTTTCAGCAGTAATTTTCCATGTTTTTTTGGCAAGATGTACAAACAAGTGATACATAAATTAAAGTGTGGCTTTCTGTGGTCATTCTCTGTACCTGGTGACTCCAGGTTTTTGAAGTACACCAAGGTATAACCAGTCTTAAACTAAAGGCTGTACAGGCTGTTCATCTGTTCATTATGGAACCATAATCCTCTGAAAAGGGGAACTAAAAACAACTGTGTGGCTAGTACAGCCCTGAGTGCATTGGAGTGTTTGCAAAGCTCCAATTTCACAAACTAGCCCAGGACTTTGAGTAGGCTTGATTTGTAAAAGTTCACTGACCCAGAGGGCCAAGGTTGTTCAGGGTCTAAGAAAAGACTGTGTTCTTTAGGTCATATTTCTTTGCTAATTTAGGGGAAGACACTTTTCCTGTTCATTTTACAGACCAGCAGTTTCCCAAAAGATGCTGAGTCTTGTCTGTTTTGTCACAACCCTGGTGCAATTCCAGAGGAGTCAATTCCTGCTACCCAAGGAGCAATATGATGTCAATGTCAAGAATTGAGACCTTCCAACAGGAGATTTTTATGGGACATGATTCAAAGATTTTTCTGAATGTATCAGAAAAACACAGGTAACATAACAAGTTATAAAACAATGAAACAAAGGCAATAAGGTTATCTCTATATGGCATACGACATCTGCCCAAGGAAGCAGTGCTCCCCTACAAGCTAGGTGATGTAGGTCTTCTGACATCCTGCTTAAGGACCAGACACTAGCCAAGTCCTAGCCAAACTGTCAGTCCGGGAAGGGTGAAAATCTAGAAGAAAAAGATAACAGAGATGAAGTACTAGTGACAGGTGGCAAAAGAATGAAGAAAAAGGAAGTGATGTGAGAGCTGGGACCTCAAAACAGACTGAGAGGGCACTGGAGGGAGAGCAGAGACCAGAGAGACAGCAAAGCAGCCCAGTAGTGCCCACAGCTCACAGAGGATCTCCAGGCCAAGCCAAGTGGAGTTGGTTGGCATGCAGGCTGCTCATCATTGGTGTCTCCAAGACAGTGGGCTGTGTCCACCTGCAGCCAAGGTCTCCTTGTGGGACTCTGAGATAACACTGCTAATGCATAACCACGGGGAGCCAGTTCCAAGTGCATGAAATTTTAAGAGCCCATCTGAGAAGTACATTTTAGTACGATGCTCAGGAACGTATAGTGTTTGGAACAGGACAAGAGAGTATGGAGTGTGGGACCTGCTGGGATAGCACTGAGGGACTATGCAAGGTCCTAGGGCTACTGGACCAAGCCTGAGCCATCTTGTCCTTACTTCATTCAGGGAAGAATTTTTGAAAAGAGCTACTCCAAAAAACAAATCTGGGTTTTATCCCAAATGAAACCAGTTGGTTCACTCCAAAAGAGAAAAGAGCTAGTGTGTGTATGGAGAAACAGGGAAAGCTAATCTAATTGACAGTATAGACATCCTGAAAGTAGAAAACCTTTAGCAGAAAATAGCCGTGTCCTTTAAGACGTTACTCAAGTGTCTAGTTAGCACTGTTTGCTGAGCATTTAAATAGAGAAGTGGCCCAGTGAACCTCCTGCTGTGCTGGAAGATCTGTGGTTTCAGCCAAAAGACTTCTATTTTTGATTTTTATTTACTTCTTGCATGTAAAAGGCACAGAGAAGAAAAATAATCAAGATGTACCACTGTCTGGGCCCAAGCCCAAGCCTCATGCAGCTGAATTTTTGAAAGGAAAACAGAAAGCTCAGGCTGGCAGAGATTTCCATAAACATGACAACACTGATGGAGAGACAAGTCTTCTGGTTCTGAGCTACTCCGTCCAGGGAGTATTCAGAGGCCAGATCTGACTTGACAGAAGATTGTTCTTCTTCAGATTATTCCCCATTTTCATGAGACTAAGGAACTGACTGTGGTCTTCTGACCATGCGTGCACAGCCCATACCCAATGCTGCCTCTCACGTGCATCCTTGGACCAGGAGCCAGTGGGTCTTTCTCATGGCATGTAGCTCCTATGCATGCAGGCATCAGAGGAAAGTGGAAATTTCTGACAGATCCATGGAGCTATTTTGCAATGTAGCCTTCAGTTTGTCCAGCTCACCCTCTGTTACCACTTGGGACCCCAGCATTAGACAGTCTGTGGGACTCTTCAGGTTGTCTGTGTTATAAGAGAGAATGAACTGTGGGGTCCAACATCTCTTCTGGTAGGCCAGCTACCTGTGAAGGAGATGGTACTAGGTTTCTTTATTCCTGGATCCAAGCATTTTTCAGCTACCACAGAAAACTTTTGCTAAACTTCTCACGGTTATAATCCCACTGCTCAGCCTTGTTACACCCTTAGGATTCAGATAATTTTTTGTTAGCATCTATGTATTTTTGGCCTGTCTACTCATATTTTCATCAATCCATAGAAGCCATAGCTTGTCCTCTATGTTTCAGTGCAATTCAGAGTGAAAACCCTCCAGCCAGCTTGGATTACTGATTAGTCTTGCATGTACCTTAGCTTTGGGTGATGCTTCCCATCTTTGCAGCTATCTAATTCCCTAAAGACTGTAGTTGTTTCTTACATTTATCCCAAATTAGGGACAGCTGTTATACCTGCTAGCTTCCAAAGGTTTTTCAACCAAAATAATATGATACAAGCTTTCTGCCATAGGCCATTAGAACTGATATAGTATTTATTTTTAATTCAGCCATTGACATAACCTTAGATTTACTTCTTTCCTCTAGGACCTACTGGTTTGGAATACCTTCAATCTTTACTTCACGGTCTGTTGCACCTCCACAACTTTTCTTTCTGCACTGTAGGACTCCTACTTCTTTTCTAGAGTAACCCTTGTTCTGATCTTATTGATCTTCCACAGCCTTAAAATCCTGTGCACATGCTTACCTCTTCTCAGCCAATATCTGGTTTATCCTGTAAAAATTAAATCCTGTTATCCAAAGTCTTAAGTCACACAAACTGCTAGTAACCTTTCTGACCTCTGTCAAAAGTTGTTTATTATACCACCTTGTTATGTAGTCCCCTTGGTGGATGCATACCTTGGATTTATTACTTAAAAATCTACCCCATTCTTCCTGATAGGAGAGGAAAATTTAGTTTATTTTTTTAATAAATACTCTTCTTCCTCAATTAAATAAACAAATCTCTCCCAGCTTGTTTCTGATTCATTAGATGGCTTTGTTTTTGATTGGCCTTGTGTTGAGGGAAATATTTTCACAGTCAAAAGAATTCTTCAAATAAAAAATATTACTATTGTGTTTAAGTTATGGGGTCATTAGCAGTAACAGAATAAACCAAAGTGCATTAAATCATGTCAGTTTTCAAATCCAGCTGTGGATCAATGGAGGCAAAATAATGATCCCCAGCAGTGGTTAGACAGTAGCTTGCAAATGAACTGAGGTATTTCAATTTCCAAGCCCATGTCTTCTCACTAGTCATCAAAATCCTTAGCAGCACCTTGTACCCTTGTTGGCAACTTTACTGAAGTCCCTGTCCTACAAAGAATCTATGCGCACTTCTTATTAATATGGGAATAATCTTATTACTGGTAAAGCCAAAGAAAGAAGATCAGAGAGACAAATAAACAGAAATGTAGAGTCTTTCTTTTGGGGAGGTTTACCATTTTCTTAATGGGCTCTGTACCAGACCCGTGAGGAGTAATCCTGACGCAATTAATTCAGTGGGAATTTTGCCACTGTCTTCAGTGGTGCAGGATTTCACCCCTCCTGTTCACATGGACCCAGATCAGAGCCCGTGCGAGCTAGAAGCCCAGGGGCATGACAGCCTTTTCTTCTTTATGCCAAGTTTTTGTCTTATTTCTGGATAACCCAAGAGATGACTGTGGATTCTCACCAGTATAAACAAGACCAGTACTTGCTTTGGAGGCTAGCGTACATCTCTGTGTCTTTACTTCTTTGCTTAAGGGACTTGGGCAAATTGTTTCTCAGCCCAGACAACAGGACTGGCTTTTTTCTTTTTTCTTTTTTTTAATAAAAAGTAAAATGCAAAAAACCAGCTTCCAGAATCAAATGTATATTCGTGATTGTTAGACTAATGTAAGACATGTTCTGAAGACTGGGACATGTTGTAAAACATAGAATATGTCAACTTTTTCTTTTGTTTTCAGTTATTGTTTGCTAACTGGTACATTTTACACTAAAAATGAAGCAACTAGGTGTATGTTTATGGTAGCAAACCCTGAATTTGCCCGCATTTTTCAAAAAGTTTTCTATTCTACCAATAGAAGATCGTGGTAGGTTAAGAGGGGTAATTCATTGAGAGACATGGGCTGACAAGTTTGAATGAATAGCTTTCTTCCTCCAGTCTCACTACATTTTGGTCTAAGAGCATACAAAAATTAGTCACTAACAGGAATTGTATAACATCATTCACTTCCAAAAAACTTCCAGATTGCTCCTGGAAATTATTAGTAAAAGCTACATTAAAAAAAAAAAAAAAAACACTGTTTACAGAGGGTGCACATTTTCTGGGGAAAAAGATTATGCCTTCAGACTCCAGGTTTTAATAAGTGTCAAATTTCTCTGTTCTTCAATACCCTCCTGTTCCTCTACTCTATTTACTGAGCCATCACATTGTAACAGCCAAGGTGTATGAAGCTCTTCTGATAAGTACATTTATTCTAAAGCTTCAGTGGGAAAGGGAGTATTATCTAATAGGAAATTTCTTCAGATCTTGTGGAATAATACGTTTGGTTTTCTTCAATATTTTTAAAGGTCATCCAATGAAAGGTATATTATAAAACTAAGATGCCATCTTCTGCCTTGTGTTAATTAGATGTAAATCTGGAGGGCTGCTTCCTGGAAAATGGACAGAATTGTCGAAGTCTAACAAGATAAATGTTTGGAGACTCTGTAAAGTTCATTAGAAATCCCATGATAACCCCACGGGAGGTGTGATCTGTGGCTGGACTGTTCTAGCAACAGATTACTACACCTACCTTAAAAACTTTGGCTAGTTTGAGTCTGTTGGTCTTGATCATTGTGTCTGGGGAGTAAAGCTGATCTCTACCGATTCAGTTCCTCTGTGTTCACATCTATCCAAACATGAAGAAGAAAGCTTTCAGTGACAGGCCTCCCCTAGGTTGGGAAAAGGTCGAAGTCATGGAGGACAAAACTAAAATACACTGTAGGAAAAATGTCACATGAGAAATAAGGAATTCTTCAGAACTTGCTACTAACTGTGCAGGATAACTAGTGGATAATTTCTACCCAACTGCATCCTATAACTGAGATTCAGTCCAGATCAACTTCCACTTTGGCATGCCGAGCTGTGAGGGAGAAGAGTAATAGTGGATTGCCCATTTTTTGGAGGGATGCTGGTGGTTATTGCTACAAGGTATTGCTAAAGACTCTGTTATCTGCTGAAAAATTAACTGCCTGGAATTTATAGTTGCAAACATTTTGCCTGCTGATTGACAGACAAATTCAAAAGAAATAGCTCTCCTGACCTCAAACAAGGTAAGAGATAGTTACTAACTGAGCCTTGCCACTGAAGTTTAATGTGCCCCTAGACTGTATATACAGGATCTCTGGATACAAGACTGGACACAGAAAAAATAAGCGCCTGTAAAAGAAACTTTAAAAGTCATCTGCACTCCTGTTTTCATGGCTGTAGTTTTTGCTTCCAGACAAATAAAGCAAACTTTGTCTTTATTCAACTAGTTCTAACGTGGAAGTCTGAGATAAAATGGATAATATATTCCATCATCTGTAAACATAAATTCAATTTTTGTATGAAACTACTCTAAAATCTTGTGAACCTTTGTTTTCAGTTGCACTCAAACTATGAAATCTCTCTGGCTGTTGGAAGACAGCAGAGATGTTGACCTAGTAACAGAATCTGGCAACCTCTTTGTCCTTCTTTTTTATAGTAAAATCTCTTCTCCAAGATACACTGTCTGAGAAGAAACCAATCTCCTGTTTGACTTTGTAGGTGAGTTAGGGTTTGTCCTGCCAAAAAGTTCAGAGGTTTGTGATGAGAACTTATCTTGGGGCGAAGTCAAGGTCTCAAGGGGATCCACCTGTTAAAATGTCTTTTTTCTCCAAGGGCTGTAAATATTTTCCTGAATAAACCAGGGCTAGTTAAAGGTCTCTCCCTTTTTTATTTCCCTAGCTTTCTAGGAGCTAAAAGGAGAGATGAGAACCACCCCCTATGCTTACTTTGATTTTAATGAATGTTAAATCTGCCTTGTACACAAGTGGCAAGAACAAATAAAGACTAATCAAAGATGATGACATTTCTCTCTGTTCTGCGACATTCACAAACATCTCCCAGACTTTTAAGGAGCTGAGCCAGATTAAAAACCTATAGTCTTTCCACTGACTTCCAATGGCTGGGACAGAAGCGCTGCTGCCTGCCTCACTCGGAGCAATGCTATTTCCTTATCCTCATTCCCATTAAAGTTGTTTTGTAGGTAACAAGCACCTAATCATTTAACCTTTTGGCAACGTAGTCGGTAATTACTATTACTACACTACTTAGTCTCAGCCTAGTTTTTCCCCTCTCACCTAACCCTTTGAAAGCCTTTTTTGAGAGCCTAACTCATTATCCTAGTTTACGAATGCTTACGTAGATTTTCTGTGAACAAGACTTCACTACTCAGTGCCCTTTCAGACATAATCCCAATAATACAATAGTGAGAACATCTGTCTTCATACGTCCGTTTGAAACTTGGTACTTTTTTTCTCTTCTTTCCTCTTGTGAAATACCACAACATTTTTCAATTAAAGTAGGTTCTTGTTGCAACTGCTATCAAAGCGCTGTTATCATAAAACATCTGCCCTAAATGTAGGAACATCTGTTTCCCAAAGCCCTTTCTGGTCCCTAGATGACTCATTTCTTTGATAGCTTTTCTCTGTAAGGGAAGTATTTTTTCTTATTTTTTTGAAGTCCTTTGCTCTTAAAATTTTTCCTCTTCATTTAACACATTAAGCTAGTGCTTCACATTATTAGGCTATGCCATTCTGTGGGGTTTTTTGTCATTCTTTCCATATTGTAATACTTATCCATGTAATATCATTATGTCAGTTTCTTTTATGGGAACAACTGTTCCTACGCTGATTTTTAAGTGATGCCCAAGCAGCAAGGCAAAGAATCCTAGATTTCATTCTCCATCAAATGCTGACACTGAGGTTATGAAAACAGTCTAAAGACCACTGGCACGAGGTACCACTCAACTTCATTAGAAGGCAGCCATTTAACTCCTGTAACCTCTTTTGCAATTTTTTATTTCACATAAATGTTGCTGAAGCCAAGCATAGAAATGCAGGCCTTCTAAATTACTCCCTCAATTTTTCAGTCCAGCCCTACGCAGCAGAGCAGAATCTAATCAATTTATTCTGCCAAAATACAAGGAAATTAAAACCTCAGCAAAGTTGCAGCCAGACTCCCACTGAAAATATGGAGCTGACTTGGTATCATCCTCACTGAGACATTGGACCTTACTTTAAGTGACAAATTATGTAAGCACTATAGTGCAGTTCTTTCTAGCACACTATTTCGCCTTGTGTTGTGCAAGCACATAACTGCTGCATTGTCAGAAAGGTTCTTCACCGTTATTTCCTTTTTATTTAACTTGAGCTGCAACTACTTTGATCATGCCTTTTAATTCCGAATTACCCTGTGCAGCGCCTTGTGGGTGGTGCTGAATGCACCTTGGGTCAGTTACTACTTCACAGCAGTATCATGTCTTGAAGCACGTAACATTTCAGGCGTGTCTCCCTTCCAATTACCGCCCGAGGAAAAGTCAGTTCAGCTAGTGAGATCTGATGCCTACACACACCATGTGCTTTTAACTGAGCTTTCAACATCCTTATAAAGTGCCATTCACCCACCTGACTGGTCCATTAAACAAGTGAGATGTGTCAAACTGGATTCCTTCTGGACATAAATCAGTACCACTTTAGGGAGCTGTACTGAGTCTCACTAAGCAAGGAATGGGCCATAAAGTAGGTAAATAAACAAGTTGTCTGCAAAAATAGCCTTCAAATATTCATAAGGGCTCCTCATATGGGCTCCTGTTTCAATTGAGTAAACCCTGAAACTTGCCCTGAGTTCCTGTAATTTGCCAGGATCTTCACACAGATCAAGGAAATAACCAGATCCTAGCTCTTTTAGTATTAAAATTCATTATTGAACCAAAGTTTCAAGGAAACTGTAAATGGCTTGTCCTGTGAGGTTTCTGAAATACTAGCAATGTGATTCATGAGTGACTTGGAGCTTTGAGTAACATAAGATTTGGTTAGACATCCAATTCCAGCTCTGTGAGCTCAGTGCTTTCGATTCCAGTAGCTGGGAGTAACAACACTGGCTTCCTAAACAACATTTGCGTAGCTTAAATCTGTGGCAGCAGTGTTATAACTGGAACAGCTGGGCAAAATTGGTTAAATGAGCTTTGGGGTTTTTTAATTCCACCTTCAAGTACTTTTATGTGACTACCTTGGCATGTTATTTTGCCAGTTTCTGGACACGATCCCTAAAACATATTTTGATGCCAGTCAGTTTTCACCAAGCAGAGGGGTCAGTCATTAAAATTCCCATGTATTACTGTAGTCAATACGTTTCTTTTTTGGATTAAGGCAACTGGCTGTGTTCCTCTGAGACTGTGAGTTAACATTGCTTTGTAAACAAGAGTGAAAAAGGCTAAAAGCCTCAAGAATTCACAACAGCAGTTGTGACCTGTGAAGCTTAATACTGAGGTGGCTTGTGGCTGTCTTTCATGTTGGCACTTTTCTGCACAGCTTGAAAAAATGCCTGATCTGCTTCTTTGTGGGTATTTCTAGAGAAACTGCTACCACAAATGCATGAGAACTGAGGATTCCTTCTAGCAAAAAAACAGTTTCTAAGGCCAAAAAAGGGAGAAAATGAAGAATACGAGAAATTAATCAAGCAATGCAGAAGGATAAATAGGGTGGGGTCCCTCAAGGTGAGGTCCAGAAGCTTGATTTCAGTCTTGTAGAGCAAAGAAGGAAAGTAGGAGCAGGGTCTGTCATTAGGTGTTCATCATTATTGGATGGACTATTTATTAATTAGTGGTTGTACCATTTAATCTATCATCTGGATTCCCTCTGTAGCCTGTGGGAAGAAAATGCAGTTCTGGAGCGCAGCACCTGTGTTTACAAGCATCTGTTTCTCTCCACTGGCCCGGACACAAGCTTAGACATTTAGTCCTGACAGACAAATCAAAAACCTCACTCTGCTGCCCACTCTTCCTACACATCTTCAGTTTCTAGGCACCAAGGTTTCCAACACAGAAAGCAGCTCTGTCCTGGCAACACTGAGCATCTTGGCTTGCCTTTTAAGCTTGAATTATTTCTACATGTACATACCAGTCTGTGCACCCAGCACTTTGTGTAGTAGGTTATCTCACCGTGTGCTTAGGACATAAAACATTCACAACTAGCCATAAACAGAGATGGGCCACACAGCCTCGGTACCCTGTGGGTGCCAGTACTCACATAGTATAGATCAAGGGCAAAACATAGAATGGGAAAAATCAGGGTTCGCTTCCTTGTGCTACCTAAGGGGATGTGAGTTGTTACATCCCAGGACAGGTCCCGTGTGCTACATTTAGTTCCACTTTGCATGCAGTAAGAAACTACTGATTGAGTGAGAGAGGAAATGAAGCTAGAACAAATATTTACAGCTCAAAATATAGGGTTCTCGCTTGCATTTCAGTCTGTGAAGTAACAAATACCTGACAAAGTCTTTGGGGCAGGACCAGAGACCAGGACGGATTTCAGTCACTCCTAATTACAGGAACTCTTCAAGGCCTGCTGATTCAGTCTTTCATTCATTCTTAGTACAGAAAGTCACATCATTTTAAACATTCTTGAGTTAGTCATCATCTGTTGTTGTGTTTTCAAATGAACACTGCAGGTGCAAAAATGTTGTACAGTGAAACAGGCAGACCTCTGAAGACAATTGTATAAATACACAGAAGAACAGGATGAAGTTTTCAAAACAAGCATGTAAAGTAAACATTTTAAATTCAGATTTCAGCACCAGAAAAAGAGTTCCAACTACCTTACCTTGCCATATCTTTCTTTGATGACAATCTTATTTTGGTACTGTACAATGTTAGGCTGTGCAATGCCTAACATTAATTACATATCTGAAGAAACAACTCTTGACCCCACTGTCTACTGAATATGGATTTGTCAGCTAGCAGTATGTAAAGAATGCAGTGGTTTTAAGCACATAATGACTCTCGGACAAATATCTGTGGTGTCACAGGAAAAAGAAAGACTTAGCTTCATTGGCATTCTTGACACCCATAGTTCCACCATGAAATTTCGATTCTTAAAGGTAAAAATTAAGTTTTGAGAGGAAGCTAAAACAGCTATCCTTACCACATTATAACTGAGAATATTATAATGTGATTGGAATGACTGTTTTCAGTATATACTCAGTAGAAGAGCTGTGCTGAATATGTGTATACATATATGTTCATATAATGAATACAAACACACCTCTACTAAAATCTGATACAGATGGGTAGCCCTACGTGGAATAAAATAGGTACCAAGGAGTAGAAGTAGGAAAGGAATTGACCCTACCTCCCGACTCAGAACTTATGGAGCTCACTGCAGCTCCTGGGCTGGTTTGGTCTCGTGCTTAATCTGAGCTGTATCTTCGGAGAGACAACACTGAGCAGAGCTGCACTGGCAGAGCAAGCACTGGGAGAAGAGCAACAGGCAGGATCCTCAGCTCAGACCACCAAAGAAAAGAGCTGCTCTGGGGCCCTTCTTACTCAGAAGACTGTCCCAGGCTTTGCTTTGAAGATCAGAGAACCATAGAATGGTAAGGGTTGGAAAGGACCTTGAAGATCATCTAGTTCCAACCCCCCTGCCATGAGCAGGGACACCTTCCACTAGACCAGGTTGCTCAGAGCCCCGTCTAGCCTGGCCATGAACACTTCCAGGGAGAGGGCAGCCACAGCTTCTCTGGGCAACCTGTGCCAGTGTTTCGCCACCTTCATGGTGAAGAATTTCTTCCTAATCTCTAATCTAAATCTGCCCTCTTTTAGTTTAAAGTCATTCCTGCTTGTCCTATCACTACACACCCTTGCAAAACGTCCCTCAGTCCCTCTCCATCCTTTCTGTAGGCCCCTTTCAGGTACTGGAAGGCTGCTATAAGGTCATCCCGGAGCCTTCTTTTCTCCAGGATTTTCTTATAATGTGCCACTTATTCTGCTGTTTGTATCTGCTGCCTTTTCAGTGAGCCCTTTTATTTCAAAATGGTCTTCTGACAATGGTGATCAGAGAAAACTTGCTTTCATTTAATTTTATTAATCCAAAGCAGAGTGAAAAGTGAGATTTTTGACTCAGGCCTCTTGCCATGGTGCTGTTGTTTTCGAGAAACAGCAACTCCTTGGGTGATGTTAGTTTCTCCCTATATGCTGCCATGAACACCTCCCAGAAGCCTTGTGCCATGTCATATACATGACCGGGTTTCTGGGTCCTATCTGTCACACAATGACCTTGATTTATAGAAGTTTCATACAAATGTTCTAAATGTTCTTTGCAGTTCAGAGGGCTGATAGATGGGCTGTGTTTACTGCAGGAAAACACTCTAATGACAGTCACATTTAAGTCAGTCCTGGGCTGTAACTCTTTCTAAGGTGCAGTTTTTTGCTGCTGTGTTTTGCTGACATATTTTACGCCAGGAGGGGTAAATGTGTGGACCCTGCTTCCAAAGGATCAAATGGTAAATCTGTTAAGAACCCATTTAAGATGCTTATTGCTAGTTTTCTAAATCCTCTAGTCTCTTTGGGTACACACAGTAGTAAATATATTCTGGGAACCATTGTTCCACTGCGGAGGCAGGAAAGAGAGACACGAGGGTTACAGCTGGTCAGCAGTGTGCCTATAAGTCAATATAATTTTTTTCAGCAGAAAACTGAGCTGTAGTAAAATTTTTCTCTGAAAATATCTATCTCCCATGGAGAACTTCATTTTTGAAGTAAAAAAATTACCTTTTCTGAGAAAAAAGGTCCTGGTTTGCATTCTTCCTCTTTTGGGTATGCAAAAAAATTAAAATTTCTTGAAGTTACAAGGGAAAATAGGAAGATTTTCCAGTCAGCAGTGGAAAAGATGACTAGTTCAGAAGAGACTTTTCTGAAGCATAAACCAGACTGGGTCATTGTTGCCTTTTGGTAACAGAAGGTGTGCCACTTAGTGGTGGTGCTGCTATTAAAGAAGGTTTAAGCGTGATTTTAAAACGTTGACAGCCACAAACTGCTGGAAGCTCCATGGTACTTATGAGAGTACAAATTTGCCTTTTGATGGGATCAGGGATTGTTGTGAAAGATTAAATATCAGCTATTCCTTTCATTTGTATGCTATGAGCTGCAAGGCTGTGCCTCGCTTTCACCTCATGTGTGGGCCACAGAGACCACGGGTACTCTGTGCAAAGATCATGTATAGGTTACACAGCCCCTCCACATCTGGGCTCCCAGAATGACTGGGGAGATTTCTACCCCTCCTCCCCATCACTCTTTTGTGCAGCAAGGGATTTCCTGGCTGAGGAACTATAACCATTTTGATTTATTAATTCAAACTACAGCAAATCTTGTTCATTGTTTGCAAGGTCTGGATATTGAAACAAACAATACCTTTAATGAATCCCTAAAGTTCCTCCAGTTCCTACTAGCTGCACAAAAATAACTATTTGACAAGCCCCTCGTGGATCAGAAATAGAGTAATCTAACAGTTCATATACTGTACTGGGAAGAACAGTCAAAATAGCTGACAAGCCAGCTTGCAGTGTGAATACCTGCAAGCAAAAATACTCCTACAATACAGACATTGAAGAAGCTTGCGTATAAGCAGGCTTACTGCTAAATTATTTCCAAGCCAAAAATAAGTAGAAGTTGATATGTCCAAACACTAGCCAGTCAGCTCCAGTCATCACAGGAGCTCTTTTTGTTCATTGTCTTGGGGTTCTTTTGACAGAAGATTGATATGTGTTACAGAAGGTACAGCAGTGATTTCCCTATCAAATCACGTGAGGAGAAAAGCACCTGTAGACTGTGGTGGCAAAGGCTCAGTCTGACAAGGACCTCTAGGGCAGTAAGCATATTATCTTTGTCCTCTGGCCATGTTTTCACAGAACGGCAGTTCACTTCTCCCTGTAGTTTTTGTCTAAAGCCATGTATGAGCACCATTTACGAGCTGGCTTTAGAAAAAACAAGATATGCATGAAAAGGGCTGTCTGCTATGTTCAGCAGCAGCAGCTTAAGTTTTCAGCATCTTAGCACCTTTTCCTTTTAAGCCTCAGAAAAGAAAGTTATAGAGGTATATATACACCAAAGTCTTAGGTGGCAGCACCATCATCTTTGGAAAACTCTGAAAACAGAATCAAAATTCCTTAACTTCTTCTCGACTCAGTGTCAAGAAGTACCACTTACCAAAACTTTAGGAACATTCCTGTGTAAAGCCAATATTTTGGGCACTTCTCAGCTGCATGACATAGCAACATCTCTTGACTTAGCACTGAAATAAGGACTATGTTTTCACGTGAATAATTGAAGTAACACTTGTCATCGAGTCAAAAATACTTGCAGAACGTGTGCAAATATCTAAATTCTTTTTCTAGGCGTTACATTAAAACACATAACCATAAAATCCTGATTGTTATTTTTACCCAGCAGGATTATGTTAAACAAGACAACAAACATCCACTACCGCAGAGACACTGCGTGTCAGTGCTATTACTGTAACCATAACATGAGCAGTGTTGCCTGAGAAGTTACATCCAATACAACCCACTGACAATAAGAGTGTTATTATAATATTATCAAGGTCAAAGCAAGAACTGGCACATATCCCTACCTCTCTTTTATCTCACATGAAACAATTGTTCAGAATGACACAGCATGTAGCTCTTCTGACACCGCTCAGCATAGAATTGGTAGGGATTTGCTGCTTCCCCATGTCTTGCCAACACAACTGCATTATCCTGGTATACAGCAGAGCTCACAGGCTATGGTGTTCATTGTGTATCCCTTCACGCTTTGCCAGGAAAAAGCTGTAGGGAAGAGATGATCTGTCTCTCTTAGGTTGCTATGTCTTTGTGCACATTTCTCACATGAACAGGAGTTTAACCAGCAGAAGTTCGTTGCCTTTCTGACCACTTCAGCCACTTCAACCATACCCATTAACTGGACATGATCTTTGTTAGATTGCGTATCAGCAAAAGCAATACGCTAAGTGAACATTGGTGAATATATGGCAGTGGTAATTCTCCTACACTTGATATATCCAAGAACAGAATAAGTATGTGGACCAAATTAGGAGGGCATAAACTACCTTTGCCGCTCCCTTACCCCCTTTCCTGTTGCTATTCAGGTTGCTTTTGTTGAGCATCTCATTCTATTCATCATAGAAATTATCTGCAAGAGCTCCATTAAATGGCGTCCCCATGAATCACCATGATGCGATGTTAAGAGTCGGTTTAGTCCTCATCTTTCCCTTCCATGCAATAGATTTATGTCAGTGCTCCTCACACCTTCTCCAGATTGCATCCAGCCCTGAGTGTAATCATACCGACCCAATCCTGAATTTCTTGTTGGAGGGATTATTCCAAGGAGGCTGAAGTTTTCTGTTGTTTATTAAATCAAATAGATCAACTATATTTTTAAAACAACAAATATGAACAAACAATACACATGTACATCTGTGTTTAGGACACATACTAAGGTTTATATTAATGGTCAGATGGTTTCTATTAATGTTCAGAAATCAAAGTACTCTAAAGCAGCTACACTAGAGTTGGGAAAGGAGTTATGGGTGTATTAATGTGGCTTTTAACCCTCTTCTTTGCTGGGGAATTCACTGCACTAACATAGCAGTGGTTCTTCAGCTGGAAAAATAATCCATTTCTAAATGAGATCCTCTAGTGACAAATCTATGGTGGGAGCAAGAGTTTGAGTAAATCCCTAGTATAAGCTGTTCTGCTTCAAACATGTTTTCTTGAAACCATCATTTTATAGCTAAATAATTTATCCAAAAAACATTACTTGTAGCGTTTTTTTTGTTTTACTGTGTAATATGCCAGCAATCAGTTCCATATGGTCTCCATATACTCTGTGATTTAAGGTTTCTGGAGTTTACTCTTCCAGTTTATTTCCCTGCACACATACAAAAATATACTATAACAGACATATTTTTCTGTCCCCTAATATCATGTTATAATTACTTTCTACTACTAAGCACCATTGTGTCTGACACAGATGCAAAAAATAAATGCTGAACCATTTTTCCACAGTTCATTTAAATGTATAATATTGTAAAAGTGAAAATTTCTATGTATATATAACTCCCTTAAACTTACAGCTAAATTCAACTATCATCTCATGTACTACAGTACAGATAAAGAAGAGAAAAAAAACGTAGTTTTAAGCTGTGAGATTCCATCTGCAATCGCGCCTCTTTGTGTAACACACAGGGGGTATTTTTAAAGACATCACCCAAAGAGAGGTTGTTTGTGAGAATCTTTCAGAGAGCAAAGCCAGTGGGTCTGCAGCTGTCTGGGTGCACTGGGTAAGCCTTCGAATGGAGAGAAAAGAGACCACAGTGGGGAGAAAGGTAAGATGGGAACCTGAGGCTTTGCACTACCATTACCATTAGTTTAAATAAGGGCAATCTCTCCCAGCAGGGAGATTTTGACACTTTCAGAGGGATGTTCGTGCCACTCTAAAACTGACCTAAGTGAGGCTTACTGCTGGAAAAGCCTCATTCCCACCCCACATCCCCAGAGGAACCCATTTGGCGATTTTTCCTACAGAATGATTTGGCATAGGCTAGATGCCTAATTTTTCAGCTGCTGTTGTTAAAGCAGATGTCAGGGAGTCCATCCTCTGTTTAAGTACCAAGTAAAGAACAAAGCGGAGTGCTGGGTCTGGCTGGGGCAGAAAGACAACACCAGCAGGGTGACCCATGGTGGTGTCAAACCAGGGTACGACTGCTGCTGCAGCAGTTTCCTCTCTGGGGTGTCTTCCCACACCACAAATGTTTGTTCTTCTTTATTTCTTTTCAAGCTGACTATTTCTTTGTTTAAGAAAAGAAAGTCTTTGTAATTGCCCAGCTACTGTTTCATCCAGATGACGTTCATCTTCTTTAGTGTCAGCATATTTGGGCAACCACCCTCCCGGATTTGTGTACTTGATCTAGGCACAGACTGTGTACACTCGCAGGCTTAACAAGAACTGTTATCTAGGACACTTGCCAAGGCTTGGCCATGTGAACCCCGCCTCAGTCACCCTCTCCAGTTATCTTCCCAGCCTTCACTTCCAGATCTTCTCCAGTAAGCGTCTTTATTTAAGAACCAACACTGATTCAGACCAATGGGCCACCTAGCCCAGTGGCAACAGGAGATGCTGCTTCAAAGTGTACTATTAGTCAGATTTTCCCAATCTCAGAGGCTTATGCAATGTTTTCTGAACCTTTTCCAATTTCTTAACAACAGTTTTAGCCTGCAGGAAAGAGACTTGAACGTGGTTTTTAAGCAATGTTGCATAGCACCTATGCAAGTCACTCAGATACATCATTCTCCAAATGCAAGATTCAAGTAATTTTTCTTGAAATCACGCTTGTGACAGGTGAGTAAGCATGTTAAAATACAAAGTTAGACAGATAAACATGTCCCAGTGCATTAACTCATTGATCGTAATATGACAGATATTTATGTCCCAGTGACACAAACTGCACTGTCTGTGAACATGCTGAGGAAGTGAAGAACTGGTGCTGAATCAATGTAAGTGGTGCTGAATCAGTCTTAGGGGAGTTCAGCACATTGCATCATCCTTTATGATCAAAGAAAACGAAGGAAGTTAATGAGCAGCCAGCACTGCCATCATCCCACACACACAAACCTTCCTGCCACACACCACAGAGCACTACAGAGCTGAGACAGATACTAATCCGTGGGAAACAAGAAGATTCTGCTCACCACAAGCAGCACTGTGATTAGTGGTAGCATCAGAAGGATCTGTGCCAGTGGATGAACCCCTAGTCTATACTCTTTCCTAAGTAGATTTCTTAAGTACCACTTAAATAAATAAACCACTGTTGTGGACTAGCCAGATGAGTAAGGAAAAAATACTTAAAGTATTATGCACGCCAGCTTCATTCCTGGGATTGCATTTTAAACACACCCTGACTTTGCTGACCACTTTTCTGTTCAAGCACATTCATCTCATTGCCAACCAGAGGTTCTCTGCCCTACAAACTTCCCTTCCAGGTTCTAAGCAGGCACCAGCATCTTGGTGCCATTGCTTTAACTCTATCACTTTTGTCCAAAATATCTGTTGTGGCAGCAATGCAATAGCAAAATTAGGAAAAGGATCTCCCTTCCAAAGCAAGGCATCATTTTAGGCATCATCACACCCTGTTAGCTCCTGCTGGCATGGGTAGTGCTTCAGCCCACAGAAAAGGCTGTGGGGTCATAGCAATGGACTGGCAGGAGCCTGAGGAGCCTGCGAAAACGTGAGAAATTTTCTGAGTGTTGGAAAGACTAAAAGAAGGAAGTAAGAGGAGAAGTCAGTGAAGAAACTGAAAGGAGAAGCAGAGAGAGAGTGGAAGATGTGGTAAGCAAGCCAGCAGGGAATTAGAAGAGCTGGAAGCAACATTCAAGTTAAACAGCATCTCAGTTTCTCCATGCAGAAACTCGTGGGAGCTGGCTAACAGAGGTGTGGGGTTCAATAGAAGCACAGAAAGCAGAGATACAGATAAAATAGCAACATAGGACTTAGTTTTACAAAAATAATGGCTAAAGGCCTCTCTTTTCAGAAGAACTAAGCAATATTTTCAGTTGTATTGCTCCTTATCATCCTAAAAGATTCCCAGGAAAATCTGTTATTCTCATCTCCAGCACTTTCTTTGGCACTTGTTGTCCTCTCATCAAGGGAAACTGGGAGCTGTATGGGATTGGGTTGTTCTTTATCTGATGCCAGCAATGCCAAAAGACAAATGCAGGGGGAGTCTCTTTTTCCCACAGACTGGACCTAAAACATGGGCTTCATATTAAGCTCTGTCAATAATCTCAGTGGCAGACTTCAATGATATGTCTGTCTCCTTGAATCCCCTGACAACCACGCAATTGCCTAAAAGCTCAGTGGTCTTTGAAAGCTGGGAATTCTTGTGGAAGAAAAGTGAAAACTTTGTTTTCTAGTTAATATACTCTTAGCTCCACCCTGATCACTGTTATTCTGTGTTCCAGACACTGAAAGAAGGCAAAAGCCTTTTCCCAGCTGAAATGTCCAAGGTAAATTTTAACTCACGACTGGATGTAAACTCCAAGTGCCAAAATTTGAAGCTAGTGCCATGGAACAAAAATGCTGTTCCAGATAGACTTACAGTAACCTGCCTCTTTTTTTCAACAAAAAACAACAGAATAAAAAACTCTCAGACACCAGCTAGCAAGAACCTGGACAAACCTTCGCTCACAGATACATTGGATGGGTGGCTACAGCTATAGCTATGAAGACAGTTGCTGGAAGCAGTGCAAAAGCAAACTGCATCTCTCCAACACCATGCAAACACACAGCAAAGATGCTCACTTGAACAAGATGGGCAGAAAAAGCAGTGAGAAATGAAAATGAAGTCAAAAGTTCAAGCACCTTGCCCAAGAGTCAAAAATAAAGTACAGTTCTGTGAAGTCCCAACTTACAACCTTTTCCACTTTCCACAGGACCTTCCACTTCAAAAGTCCAGTGTGAGAGTGAATTTCTGAGAGAGGTCTGTTTTTTGTTGTCTACTACTAGCATTCAAAGTAATAGGCAATTCCACTTGAAATAGGGTATGCCCCAACATTTCTTCCTGACTGAAGAATCTTGAGTGTTCGTGTTAATGAGACATGAGACTCCTCAGGTCTCATTTGGAATGAGAAAATTAATCCACTTAAAGATTTTTAAATGGGATGCAAGGCAATTTCCTCTTCAGATGGAGGAGTAAAAATGGGAAATGTTTAACTTCCCATAACCCGTGGATCCTTAGGTATTACTGAATTCTCTCTAATCTCCAGCCGTAATGAGAATGATTAATTGCAGTGGCTGGAACAGCAGGTCTTCCTCACCAAATCTCCTGCGTGCCAACGTTTTGTTAGTGTGTGAGAATGCAGTGAAGTACCAGCTGTTGATAAAAGAGTGACTGTTCTTGTGCACATGTTCCAGCTGTGACCACACAATAAAGCTAAAACATGTAAGAACCCACATTTTTGTATATTCCCACATATGCTTTGTGTGTAACTTCACTCATTGTCTCTATATATGTATATATAATACCCTTTACCCTATTTCTCTTCTGCACACAGCTGTATGATTTTAACTAACACCACAAACCAGAGAAGATTACTGCTGTAACTATTTTTATAAACTTACTTTACCTATGACCAGAAAAGGAAAAGAGAAAATATTAAAAGACCTCATTTAAGCAAAGATTTTATTTTAATTGTTTTGGTCATTAAGTCCTTAACAAGTTTCCTTTGGCTCCAAAGGACAACTTGGGACCTGAGTTAGACCCTCAGCATGGACTTTATGCACTTCCTGAGAAATGTCTTTACAATCTGTCTTGTTTCAGAGCTCTCCCTTCCTCTGTGCCTCAACAGTGCCAAGAAAGGAGGAATCTGTGACAGATAGCCACCTGTGCTAGATGTTCAAAGAACATTCAGCAGTCAGCTACTACTGTGGTCATCAGAACTGAGGAGAAGCTGGTGCCCAAGACAGGATCTCGGTTTTAGGCAGCTGCCGGGCTCCTCCACACCACCTGAACACCAGGCAGTGCAACTCTCTGACTACACCCAGCTGGCCTCCTGTAGCCCATGAAGCCTCTCTTCTGTGTCTTCAGATGAAAAGTGTCAGCTCCACGTTATCATGCTGGCAGCATGATCTCCACTCCTCTCAGTGTGGTACATGGGGGTGCTCTCAGAGGTGGACAGATGTCAGAGAGAGAACCTTATTTGTCGACAACATCATTTGCTGCATCAGTATTGGTGCAGTGATCCAGGAGAAGCCAACGGTAAGTAAGGAAAGTCATCACAGTCAAATTCCTGAAACATTAGTTGGTGAAACCCATCCCAGCCTCCTGGCTACATTTCTACTCATAAACTTAACCAAAATAGGGCACAGGTCTGAGTATTATCTCATGGCCACCCTTACCATCGACTCCAAATAATAGTTCTGGTCACAGTAGAGGATTCATCGTAGAGGGCAGCTTTGACCCACCCCATTTCAGGAGAAAAGAGTTTGTGAATCACACTGTGCTGGTGGGCCCAGGTGAGAGAACACACCCAGTCCATGCATCTGAATTGGAGACAACTCTTTATCTCACTTGCTCTTCACAGAGCACACCGTAAAAACACACTAAGCTCACACAACAGTTGTCTGCAAATCTATTCTGGAAGTGTATTTCAAATAAATATCGTGTTTACAAGAGCACCAGGCAGTAAGGTTCAGTTGCTGCACTGGGACTGTTTGTGCCCCCCCACACTGCATGTACATCACACACCACACATAGGGCACAGAGTACTTCACTAGCAGCAAAGGCTGGGTCAGTTGGATGTTGCAGTCAGAGGTACACTGAGAAGCTATCAAGGAGGAGGAAATAGATTTTGCCCATTTAAAGAGCCTATTAAATCAGTGCTGAACCCGTGAGTGTTCTGTATCTCATATGCCTCCATGCGGCTTTCAAAGAGCAGATTTTCTTTTCTGTTTCAGAAATGAAAGCTTCAGTAATCAGCAAGCCATTATTTGAATACGCACTTCATGAATTCCTGCAGCTGACTTTACAAATCTGTAATTTCCTCCTTGGTGGCTTTCATAAATGATAGTGACACTGAAATGGATATGTAGTCTTCCTTGGATGTTATTAAAGTAAATATAGCATTAACTGGATTTGGTCCCAGTGGAAGTGTACTTTGATCTCCAGCCTAGGTAATACTTCTCTTCCTCTCTTCAGATGTACTCTATCTGCTCTCTTTAGAAGTGACAATTGCAAGGCCATCAGTTATTTGAAAGGTCTGCCATGGCAGGATTTGAAAAGCAGACTCCAGTGGGAAAAGCTGGGCTTTGTGTGGCTGAAACTACACAACCCCCACAGTCTTTTATTACACTAAGCCCTGGAGATTTTAAAGAAAAAATAAGCTAGACAGCTTCAATCTAGATATCATTTGTCTACTTTTTTTCCTGGAAAAACAATATTCGTGACTCCAAACTGAGCACCAAGAAGAGAGACGCACTGACACAGGATTCAAGGGTCTTGATTTCAAACAGAGACAGTGTAATGCAGTGTCCTAAAAAAATATTGGGTATTAATATGAGCTAACCTTTATTAAAGATTAAATAATTCTCATTAAAGATAACCGGTGTTCAATGTTGGCCATGAGGGTTATTGGAAGGTTAGGATCCAGCACCTCCCTACCTCTATTCACAGACCATTCCTTCATGGACATCGTGTTACCTTCATGCAGTTTTTGTCATTGAGCCTTCTCTCAGTGTGATTATACCAGTTACGACATTGTAGCTTTCGAATTTTTCTTAAGTCCGTATGATCTTAAAAACCAGTTTTTCACAATGAAGACAACACTAAAATCCTTCAGAAAACCGCTGTGAAATGCTATGCCAGTCCTTCCCCACGGCAGCAGTTCTGCCCCTCTCCCTAAACGTGCTGGAAAATCAAATTCATGATGTCACACATATGCAAACCAGCAGGCAAGAGGAAGCAGGATGACAACTTGCAGAAAGGCTTCTGCAACCCATAAGTGTTTCACACAGGCCAGCTAAACTCAGTGGAGGCACCTTCACAAACACTGAGTTCAGCAGCTTTCAGAAATTATGTCCTGTTCGCTGACCCACTTGTTGTTTGATAGTAGTCTTGTCTCCAAGTAAACAGACTTACAGCAATCTTCTATTTATCTCACTGAGCAAAAAATGATTTAAGCCACAGTTCAGATGCCTATCAGGGAATATGATATGATGTTCAGCCAAATCACATGACTTTGACACTCAGTTTGAGACAGAAGGGTGGCATGTCATGTGCACAGCGGGAAAAACAACTTTCCCAAAACCTTCAGAGTGAAATTTTGTGCGCAGTTTAGAATAATTAGATTTTACAATGATGCATCTCTGATGTGTCTGGCTGGCAACAGATGATGTAAATTCAACAGTAGATTGTGCTAGCACTGCCCAAAGTGTTATTAGCCATGGTGGCCTCCCTTTGATGAAACTTTGTGTCATGAAACGCTTGACTTGCTGATTCAAACCATTATGACTGCATAGACATGCTACATATCTTGGGTCAGGAGTTTGAGTTTTCTCTTCATCCAAAAGGACTACAGTTGTAAGTCAAGAAGAATGTCTGGGGGCACACTAAGAGAAGAATAGTAACTTCCCACACAGTATCTTGACAACAGCTAGGTCGGGTGATATGACAAGGGCATGACAAGTGAGGGTGACCAGTTCTGTCTCTGAATTTTCATTTGCTATCTCCATTTATTTGTCTCCACTAATTTGTATGGCACCTGGGACATGCTGAGGAGTTGGGGAGGGGGAGAAGAGGGCCTGTGTGCTCCTAGGTTCTAATTATTGCAGTATTATAGTAGCTACAGATATTTTCTTCAATAACAATGGAGTACCAAGAAAACAGGAGACTTCATCTCCAGCACAGACCATGCAGATGATCTGCCTAGTAAGGAAAAAATAGAAGCCCAATTCTCGTCTGGTGTAGACGTTCATGACAGCACTCACTCCAATGGTGCTGCATGAATTTACCTCATCTGGCCTAGTCTGTGAAGTGTAACAGATCCCACAAAGGACACAGAAAGCTAAATCTGGAATGCATTTAGACGGCACTACAGAAAGGAGCTCAGCATAACTGAAACATAACAACCACTCCAGAAAACCAGATCAACAGCATTGATTAATTGCACTGAGCCGTTTTTAAAGGAGGTCTTCAGAAAATCAGATCATCTCCAAATGGAGAGCAAACAACCAGTAAGGAATAACATAGCCAAGACAGTAGTAAGCTAGCTTCTAAAAACTGCTGGGATTTGAAAGAATTTTACATTAACTTTGGTTATTTAAATTATTATTTTAACTGTACCTCCCCATGGGCCTGATCCAAAGCCGATGAAGTCATCATCTGGAAACAAAGGCGTGTGGCTCCACTCTGAATACGGTAGGCCTTTGTGTAGTATACTCTGCTGTGTATGTGCCCCATAAATTACATCTGCATAGTTTTTTTATTAATAATGATATGAAACATTACCAAGGCTGAAGCTTAGAAGAAGAAAAAAAATGTTGCTCAAGGCCATTCAAGTGATATATCAAGGCACACAACAGGGTGAAACCTAAGCCAACAAAAATTTAGGCTGAATCTCAACAAAAAAAATGTACAATAATTTGTGTCACACCACTAAAAATCCCCCCCAGAGCAGTTAGAAAAAATTTCCTAAGTGTTCAGGACCAATTGGACAAGAAACTTGACAATATGCTGCAAAGAGTGATCTACCTCAACAGAGTATATGGCCTGAAAAGGTCCTTTACATCAAACTTCGGTGAGGTGGGTATATATAGCTCATCTCCCAGATGGTCCCTCTAGAAAAACACACACCTTCTCCAAGGACTTGTGTCATCTCTAATTCTGGAGGCCAGTTCCAAGAACTTGCCTGCCCTGTACACCAACGTACAGCACAGAGATAACCCTCTGCTGCTGACTCAAGATGCTGCCCTTTGGTGCCACGTAGTGTTTTGAGCACTGAGAAGCTCTGCACTTGCCTTATTACAATATCCACATGTCATTAGCTCATTATCTCAGCTTCCTTGCTGGGGCAATAAAGCCTCACGACCTTTGCCAATGCTACTAGTACATCGCAAGCCAGCTTTGGTAACTAAGCAGCACACTCTGCTTTGCTGGTGTACTGGTTGCGACTGGAACAGAGTTAATTTTCTTCACAGTAGCTCGTATGATGCTATGTTTTGGATTTGTGAACAAAACAGTCTTGATGACACACTGATATTACAGTTACTGCTGAGCAGTACTTGCACAGCTTCAAGGCCTTTTCTGCTCCTCAAGCTGCCCTGCCAGCGAATAGTCTGGGGGCGCACAAGAAGCAGGTGTGGAACACAGCTGGGACAGCTGGCCCCAGCTGACCTAAGGGATATTCCATAACATATGACACTGCGGTCAGCAATAAGAGCTCAGGGAGGAGGCAGGAAGAGAGGATGTCCAGAGGGATGGTGTCTATCTTCCCAAGTAACCATTAAACGTGATGAAGCCCTGCTTTCCTGGAAATGGCTAAACATTTCCCTGCTGATGGGAAGCAGTGAAGGAAGTCCTTATTTTTCCTCGCTTGAATGCACAGCCTTTTCTTTACCTATTTAACATTTTTACCTCAGCCCACAACTTTTTCTCATTTTTACCGTTCCGATTCTCTCCCCCATCCCACTGTGGGAAGAGTGAGCGAGCAGCTTTGAGGGGTTTAGTTGCCTGCCAGAATTAAAACCCAACAGCTGGTTACTCTGGCTTGTCCCAGAAAGGGTGCAGCCCACCCAACAAGCAGAGTCCCCAACCACGTCCCTAATAAATTTTGCTGGAAGTGAAAGAATATGGGGAAAATTATTTTCTGGGAGAAAACCAGTTTTAAAATAAAAAGCAGATTACAAATTTAAAAAACAGGTGAGAAGCTTTGTGAGAACATGAAAGTTTGATAATGACCATCAGTATCGTGGGTATGAAACTTGTATGTCATGCAGACACATCAGATTACAAAACAGACAACACAACACAGTAACACGGGGGGAGCCTTTTGAGGCCACTTCCATACTTGTTCACATATCATTGAGGCCATATTTCCTGCAATGAACATTAGATGTATAACTGTTGTGCTTATGCCTACTCTTTTGTAGTTATGGGAAAGAGGGACCTTTAGAAGAAAAGTCATGCAATATGAATCACTGAAGACTACTGTCGCTGTCCTTGGACTTAAAGGCTGATTTATGTTGCTAGCTGGGGTATTACAGTAGATGTTTCAAGTTAGATGGTCAAAAGCAGGCTATGCAGGCCTGGAGGGCTGTTGTAGACATCTAAGCTAATGAATTCAAGAGAAAAAACTGTCCTCAGACCACTGTCAGGTCCTAAATATCTGTTCATCAAAATGACTAAGCACTCCTGACAATTATATTAGGAACCTGCCACCTCAGACTCTCCAAAAATGACCAGTTATAGGGGACGCAATGTAGAAACTGCAGCTACAGGATGTGCAAGTGCTTTGGACTGTGAAGGGGATGTGTCAGCTGATGGAAACCCCAGCTTCTGCTGCTTTCAGAGCAATGAAGACTACTCTGGTCTTCCATGTCTTGCCTGTAAATTGTGTCAGTGATTACTGCTTCCCATTGCCCATTTGCAGCTCACACAGACCCCTAGTTGCTCTGGTTTGGGCAGATTTGCTAAAACATTGCTCTGTGATTTCCAGCTCTTGCTCTGCATTACATGAGCAGTCTCTACTCTAAACAACCAGTTTGTTCTGTTTCCCCCCCTGGGAATCACTCTGTGGGTAAGTGAAAGACTTACAGCTACACAATTTATCATTAAAACGCAGTAAGTACCAGCAGTAAGTGAAATTATGATAACGTAACTGTTGAAAAGACTCAGAACTCCATTTCACTACATTGGGGGGAATTAATTCAAAGAATGTAAGCAATCAACATGTGGTAATGTTCTAATAAATACTCAAAATGACAACCATAAGGCCCAGCCAATGCAAGAAAAGAAAATGTCCATACAAATTTTCTGTGGTAAGTACTCTCAGTGCCTAACATATCCCTAGAGGCTACTGTTGTCACTCCCTTGCATTCCAGTTATTTTGAGTTTTTCCACTTCTATACACTGATTCACTAAAGCTCTGTGAACCCATATACGCACAGCACAGCTTAAAGGGATGTGTAAGGGATAGTTACAATCTGCACTGTCATATGGGAGCAGGATTATGGGTTTGCTCCTACTAGAGCACAGGTATTCTGCAGATGAGTGTTCCTGGTTGTGTAGGATTTGTACTAAACATTTTCCAATCTGTTTTCTTCCAGTAATACCTGACTAATGAATTCCACTGACTTTGAAAAATAACTTATCAACCATCTTAAATTTTCACCATCTGCGGCAACAACATGAAGATTTATAGAAAACTCACAGCAAAAAGCCACAGGAAAAATTTCTAAACTATTCCCCAAACTTGGGAACAACCACATGTAATGCAGTCACACAGAGAAATAAAAGGGTAGTCAGTTGTTTAGATATTGAAAAGCTGAAGTTGTTTCTCAAAGCTACATCCATTGTTACTAAATGAATACAAAGAAGTATAGTCCAGAAATTCAAATATTAACGGGAAATTTGGGAGACTTTGAGGAATATCTGCAAATTGCATTATCTAAGCACAAGAAATCCAATTCATCTGTAACCAAAGGAGCGAAAAAGACCTCAGATCGGCCTCCTCCCAGCTTTTTACACAGGTTTCATATGAGAAGTGAGAATTTCATTGGAAGTCACAAAAAGGGTGATCAAAAAGGAAGATACAATGGATCCAACTTTCTATCTACTTACACAAATGTGATTCAAGACATGTCTGCTGAGGTCTCTGCAAGTGCAGTAGTGCGGCAGCAGCAGGAATAAGAGCCAATCAAAGTATTGGGTTTTATTCTAAATATGCATGGTCTCAGTTTACTATGATATGGAGCAAGGGCAGATGCAACCTTGTTCCAAGTTCTTTTTCACAGAGTGTCTTCTTGGAGAAGGAGGATACCTGTTATCTTAACTCCACAAATCAGGAACTAAATTCTAGAGATATACATTCTCAAAGATATTTTTATGCTTAAAATATTTGATACAAACACCAGACACAAAGACGAGAACCTACACATAGTCAAGTCCAGCGAGCCCACACATTCAGGATAAACTATCTTACAATTAGACAAAACCTACGGCTAGCACAGAGGAAACAGGGCACAGCCGTGGTGTCGAAAACGGCAGTAACAGGAGCAATAAGAATTCTTTCTGTGCCTGGAAATAACTGTAATTTTGCCACAATATTCAAATTCGCAAAAAACAAGAGGAGTCTCTGCAGCCCAGCTCTGAAAGCAGGGTTCTCCTTCATATCACAAATTCCAAATATTTTAGAAAAGCAAATTCATTGTCTATAGGCGTCTGACCAAAAAATGTTCCTTAAACTTTTTCCTTTTGGATGATCTCCTGGTTCTACCCACACACTGAACCCTTAATCCTGCTGAACAGTTTAGCTAAGGAGGCCACAGAGTCTGCATTACCCAGGGTGGAATGCTGAATGTGAAATTCTTTTCCAGTAGTGGGGGAAAAGACAAGGATTTTGCCCTGTTGGTGTTGTGGTCTTGGACTTAGAATGAAGTTAGTTATTCTTGGTATGGCACATTTCCTTTTGTTTATCCCTCACAAACTTTTAAAAATAACCTTCTAAGACTCACAGAATCTCTCAAAGTCTGCTACTTTAAAACAGAGGCTTCTTTACACAGACTTAAGCAAGAGCTATATTTTGAGGACTCGTCATTGTCCTGGACTTTCTCCTTAAATGTATCTGTCTGCACAAAGGCAGCAATTCTGTCCCCAACATTGGTTATGACTGGGTGTTCATGGTTAAGCCAGGACAAAGACTTATCCTCCAGATCAGTTGTAAGATCTTTCCTTTCACACCATGAATACAGCAGCCTGCTCAGGTCTAAAGGATTTGAATCACAGATATTTGCAAGAAGAAAACAAGTTCCAAAAAAATCGCTTTCATCTTTTATCAGTCATGCAGCATAGCTACATTGCTCTGTGCAGCCTCGTGTAAGTGAAGCCCTGAAGCAAAGTGCGGATCTGCTTTCTCTGGACAGAGGCTGGTCAGGACCTTTCACCATTCTCTTGATCTGGACAGATGCAACACCTCTATCAGGTACATGTAGACCAGCAGATGCTCTGAAAGCCCACTTCAGATCATAAAAAGACAGTGTGAGCTTTAGAAATGCTAAACACACAGCAAACAGCCCAATAGATTAAAGCCGGTAGATTATGAACAATCTGTTTTAACTACTTCAGCCTATGAATGTGTGCATACTTGCTAACCTAAGTAAGCACCTAATTGACATGGATGTTTTTAAATAAACCTTGAACTTCAGAAAGTTCATGCTGGACTACACGGAGAGCAAGCTCGCTTAGACCAGACCATGACCATGTCCATCCTAGACCAGAAAAGACCATGACGATGACCAGTTTAAACTTATACCAGTTCTAAAAAGTAAACAAAAGAAAATTTCTTTTCTGTGTCCACTGTAGCCAAGGAAAGGAGCAAAGGAAATATGGCTGAGATGTCACAAAATACCTTCTGATTTCAGGGCTACTGAAGCCCTGGAATAAATTAGAGAGGTAATTATACTCTCCTACAATGCAGGGAAAGTCATGGTGTTACAGGATCTCAGTGAAAACAAAAATAACAAAAAAAAAACCTAAACTTCAAAAGCAACAGTCATGCTCTGGAATAGCGTCTGTCAAAATTTCACTTAAATCCAACCTTTGGGCTACCTGAAACCACAGAACCTCACGTCTTGTTTTCAGTGGAGACACTGAGATTTCTATCAGTGCAGTCACACCACGGTGATAAACACCTGAACGTTTGCAGCAGGCACCCGTGTATCCCCACACTGAGGTTACCACTGTGCTGGTCACTGGAGAAATGGGAAGCAAATAATCTAAGCAAACTCTATTTAGTTTTACGGCTCCCAATTGATGTGTATATTTGTGGTCCAAGTGCATTCTCCTTCCAAGGTTGTTGTTCTCTGGGATCCAAATGAGTCTTTGAAGCAAGTGGAGACCTTACCTTTTCCTTGTTTTTCCTTTCCCCTATCCCTGTCTGTTAAGTATTACCCCATGACCTTTCACTGATTGGCTTCAATTAAGGCCATGGATTTCCTCTTCCTGAACCAAAGTCAGGTTACAGTGCAAGAATAATAAAAGCAAAATGAATGTGTTGCAGTCATCCATGTACAGTCCCCAGACATCAGCATTCAGAGTAAAACTTTACTTGGGACTCCCACTTTTCAAGAGCCTTGAGACACAAATTTGCTGGCACGTTTTTGAAATCTCCACTACTTCTCTACAGGAAGATCTCTTCAGTCTTTTTTCTTTTTTTCTTTTCTTCTTTTCTTTTTTCTTTTCTTTTCTTTTCTTTTCTTTTCTTTTCTTTTCTTTTCTTTTCTTTTCTTTTCTTTTCTTTTCTTTTCTTTTCTTTTCTTTTCTTTTCTTTTCTTTTCTTTTC
>Ga0065711_1030499_pt1 | contig 32317 bp, 15 predicted proteins | sample Hoacrofraction12_FD_59098 | JGI IMG/M metagenome (GOLD analysis project Ga0065711, IMG submission 59098) | Hoatzin crop microbial communities from Cojedes, Venezuela - Epithelial fraction 12 v2 (version 2) | ecosystem: Host-associated > Birds > Digestive system > Esophagus > Crop | place...
CCCCCCCCAGTCCCCTGGCTGCTGTGCTGCTAAGGCAAAACTTTGGGTGAGTTTGTTTTGTTAAAGGCTGAAGAGTGCCCTTTTGGGGTCAGTTTGTCTGTTTTTCCTAAACTTTCCACCACAGCTCCCATCTGGAACTTCTCTCTTTACCCTCCCCCAGACCTTCTTTAACGTGGCAAGCTTTTTCAAGATGCACAACAACTCGTAAAGTGACCAACTTTCAAGTCTCTGTGTCCTAAAATAAGAATAATTTATCTCAATCTTCCTTAAAATGGATTTACTGCCGAAGAAGAGAAATGTCTATCATTTACATGCTAAAATAAGGATAATCCATCTCAATCTCCCCTTAAATGGACTTCCCCATAATGTCATTTTTATGAAGGTCCACAGGGCTAAAATAATGTTCCAGAAATCCAAACTCCTTTTTTTGTTCCAGATTGAATTTGGAAAAAAATATTTCTTTAAAACTCTGATGAGATTTTTTTTTCCAAAGTCAAAACTAGTCACAATGGCTTCTGAAACTTGAGCCAGCTTTTGATTGTAATTGTCCCTTAAAGCTGTGTTTATGCAACACACAACAATCTGGAAAACAAACTTCTGAAAGCTGTGATACATGCATTAAGCGAGTCTTGACAGCCCTCACTTTTACTTAAGTTAAAAAATCTGATGTCTCTTATTTGCCTTTCTCCCTTCTTACCATTGCAATATTTTGATTACAGTCGCGATGATTTAATGAAATTATTTTGTATGTTCAGACTTTAGGGAAAAAAAAAAGACTTTCTTTGCTGGCTTTACAAATTTTAAGAGAGGAAACATTACTTGGCTGTAGTTTTAACTTCTGAAAGCTGATACCTTTGCTAGCTAGCTAGCGCTTCCAGAGACTCTAGGGAGAGAATGCTGCAGTCATTCCTTAGCCTCAGCTGAAACAAGAAAGAAACATCTGCTTATGAAAGAACAATATAAATCTGAAGCAAAGATGAAACCAACACTTACCACTGCTAGTTCTTTGTCTGTTTTGGGAGTGCTGTCTCCAGGAAACTTAATGATTGGTGACGGTGCAGCTAAAGTTTTGGAAGAAAGATATACTTGGATTAATAGTACTTTAAAAGCAAAGCCACAGACAATCTGAGTCTTCATTCCGCCTAAAGTTGTGCTCTTCTCTTTGGAAGAAGCTTTTGCCTGACTGCCTGTCCGTTACTTTAGCTGCACAGTGCACCAGTTGCTTATCTGCACATCTTAGCTCTCTGCACCGTTTTCTCTTTTGCTTGCTCTAGCAATTCCTTTGTATGTTTAAAACATCCAGATGCGCAGTCTCAAGCTACCACAAGAGGAAGTCTGAAAACTAGTGGAAACATGAGAAAAGGGCAGTTACCAGATGTGATTGCTGTGATTTTAAGGTAGCAACGGGCAGATACTTATTACTGCTGAAAGAGGCCACATTTTCTCCTTATTTGCATATATGAAAGCGTTTAGTTGTGCCAGAGAGCAGAAAAAAGCAGAATCTGACAATCTTGAAGATGAAGCATCCCATGTATATTTTAAATAATAATAAAAAAAATTCCTAGACATTGTTTTCCTGGTGAAGTATTTTTATTATTTTTTAGCCTATTTTTTTGCCACAGACTGAATACTCTGCTTTAGTCATATGTGGTTACACTTCTACACAGTGCCTTACAGAAACATTTTGATTACGGATTTTGAGGCAAACCCTGCACGGGCCAGTGCAGCCGAGTGAGGCTTCTTGTCCCTCTCCTGCTTAGGCTACACAAACAGTAGGTCTGTGTACACAGGGCTCACCCACTCTTGGCGTGAGCGTTGCTCCCTCTCTGGTCTGTGCAGAACGTGCAGAGCTCTGAATAAGATTCTTGTGGCTTGTTTGGGTTTAGAACCAGCTGGAGGCTTTGCCACCAACAGACACGGTGTATCACCTTGATCTGCAGGGTAAGAGATCATCAGGCAGACTCGGCAACAGAAATTATCCTCAATAACTGATGTCAGAGGAATGGTACAAAATTCAGGGTTGCTTATGCTGGGGGTTTGGTCTGCTGGTGTGGCTGCCTTAGTCTGAAATTTTGGTGTAAATAAGGCCATTGTCACAGACAGTCTTTTTATTGTGTTGTTCATAATATTGCCAGCTGTGAGACGTTATTGCAAGCTGAATATTTTTTTAGCTCAATATCCCTAATCTAGGGCTTGGCTGATGGCTTTTTAATACAGGAGGCTGGCAGTCCTGCGTGAATGCAAACTGTGTTCTGGCCAGCCAAGTGTCACAGAACAGTTTCTATTAAACATGAATCCAGCCATCACGGCCTGAGCTGTATGTCAGCATAAAGGTTGTCACGGCTTTCCACTGAATGTTACTAAATGAAATTTTTCCAGATATGACTCTTGTTACCAAATAGGGCTGTTAAATACCAGCAAAGTATTTATTTTTCATTACTCATAATATTTTGATGTTGATAGTAAATAGTTGCTATTGACAATTCTTTAATTTATGCTAATAGCAAGCTATTTTGCTGAGTGCACCCCATCATCCATGAACTGCATAGTCTTACGTAAAGGCAAGGATTTCAAAGGGTGGGCTGAGAGGCTGACAGAGAAAGCATTGGCAGGAGCTCTTGCTGCCTGTACAGTTCCATTGACAACCAGCACAGCGGCTGTATGCACGGCTGCTGGGTGAATTGGCCATGGGAAGCTGCACTTAGCACTTAAGAGAGAAAGAGGAGTCACGGGAGCTTCCTACATGAATGGAGCTTTCTTTATAAGCAAGTAGCTTTGTATTTATGCCCGCTCATCCTTTCACGTGTGATTCCAATGACACTTGAGTTACAGTGAACAACTTTCCCCTAATGGTTTGGCTTTGAAATTACATCTTTTTTAGCTTTTCCCCATCAGCAAAAAACCACTGTAATTTCTAGGAGTTGCCTTAATAAACAGCAGTTCTGAAAATATGATCCAGTTTTTCCACAGCCCTGTACTTGGTTGTGGGGAATGACTCTCCTGCTTTGTTTGTGATGACGGCTCATATTTGTGTCTGGCCACATGAAACTGGAAGAGAACAAAGGCTAAGAAAGCCTTCACTAGATGTGCCAAGTTACTCTTAGCATCTCCTTAATTAAGCAAGTAAAAATATTATGTGTCATGTCACAAGATTCTGCAGTTATCTCTGTGCTTGGCATTACGTCAGGGGCTGCTGTAAAACTTAAAGCATAAGAAGCACATCATTTGCATATGAATTTTAATGTATTTTATGATGGCTTAGTAGCTTTCATTTAGAAGGGTACTGCAGTAAAGTCATTTAAAGCCAAGTGTGTCCTGGCACATTCCTGTCGCACTCATAAGCCTCACTGAAATCTGAAGAATGCTCAATTCTGTGTGTCCTGATGAGCATCAGAAACGTATGAGGAAACTTTTGAATGGGCTGTGAGGTCTGTGCAGTCTGAAAATCTCGCTGTGTTTTGTTTCTTATCTTTGCTGGTGGTGAGAGTAGGTCAAGGTCACCTTCTAAATACATTTGCTTAAAAAAATCAGCAAAGCCATGAAACCATAGGGGTGTGCAGTGAAACACTGTTTCTCACCTTTGACTAGTTTTGCTGGTAAACTTCTTTGGTAGTACTACTTCAGCTAGTCAGCAGTTAAGCATGTGATGCTCCATTAGCAAACATAACACATAATGGACAACTGGATTTATGGGTACTGGGTGAACCCATATGTTGAGCTTCTGACCATTCAGTGAAAGGCATTGTCTTCCGTTAGCATATGAGATCAGCAGCAGTTTGTGAGATCCTAGCTGAGGTGCCCTCTTTCAGATAGGCAAAGCAAAATAACCACTGGTGACACTTCTTTGTGAGAGCAGAATTCCTATTGCATTACGATTGAATTTGGGGTCAAGTGTTTCTTACCTCCTTATGTTTCTCTTTAAGCTCTGTGGGATCAGCCTGTTCTCACTGTGCTACAGAGGTGCTGCTTGTTCGAGCTAGGAATGCAATGGTGCTAAATCCTGAAAGCAGGGAAATTCTGCTGTTGGCAGGCCTCTGCTGCGAGCCGGAGGTTGGGCTAGGTGACTTCCTGAGCTCTGCTACAGCCCACATTCCTCCATAATCCTGCCACCCTTGCTGAATTTGAAAAGACATGGTATGATGTGTTTTCTGTTCTCAGACTAGATAAGCTAAAAATCAGGGAGACGGATTCTGAGATATTTGAACTGGTCTGACATTGGCAGATTAACAGTTCAACTGCTATTAGTGTTTAGTGCATAAACATTCCTGGACACTCCATACTCTAAAGTGATTACCTCTAACATTAATTAGTGACTTGCAAATAGATTCCTGGAAGTTAAAAATTAAGGAAAGAAGCAGTACAAAACTGAGAGAAAGAGGAAAAAGCCCCTGCGAAGAGAACGTAAGACCACCTACCAACTTTATGGAAGAGCTGAAAGAGTAACCTAGATTTCCTTCCTCTTACCTTAATACTTACTCTACAAGATATTTTGGCTATGCACGTAGGTGCTACTTCTGGATTAAGCTACAGAAAAGGGACACAGTTATAACTACAACTACAGCCTTTATGTATTTGCAGAAAAAAATAATTTCAATGTTGCATGTAACTTCCATATTAGGTAAGATATTTACTTAATATATACTTTAATTTATCTCTCCTGAGTCATAAAAAGCTCCTTTCTCGTTACCATGTTTGTTTCAGGTTTGAACCACTCCGTATTGAAAATTTTAAACCATCTAGTTTGAGTAAGATGCTAGATTTGGTTCTTAAATGCCTACTTTCATGCACTAATAGGAACTGTATGCAGAAACCACACAGTCTGAATGGCAAATGCCTCTTTTGAGGGTATGCTTCAGTAATAACAGTAGAAAGCGAATCATGATGTCTCGTGAGCTGTAAGCTACATGTCTCAGTAGATCTGACTGTGAAAAGAGACACATGAGCGTGTATTTTCCTGTTTTCAGAAAATTATTTTTTAAATGATTTGGGAGCACTTGGCAGTTTCAGCAATAGACAAAGGATGGTGTCCTGGGTCATTTGCTGACAGAGTAGTCATCTCTCCAGAAATACAGTGTAGTGATTCCTACTGTCACTAATTCAAAAATGTTATCAAAAGCTGATGACGTCGTGCTGGTTCCAGAAGAATACGTTAGGCAGACTATCAATGAGCACAGTCCATGGGAGAAAGATGGATTTATTCTTAGTGAGATTTCCTGTTTTAAATTGAAACCTTTTGCTAGACTGAAGAAATAAATAATCATCAGGACAACTAAGATCGCAAGAAAGCAGCCGATCATCAGAGTACAGAGTCAGCTGGCTGTAACTGGGTGCAGTGGGGCATACGTCTCCAAGGAAGCTACTGCGGTAGATGTATATAACATCATCTTGTATCTGTTACTTCTTCCAGGTTCTGCAGTGTCAGTGTATAGCTTGAAGTTTAGGAAGCAAAATAACAATTTGATTAACATAGATGGACTTGGATTGATTTTTAGCAGGGTTCTTCAAAAAGAAATAACAGATTAAAATAGTGAGAAAAAGTCAATGTGGTGTTCTCGGCATGCTTCATTCAGAAATTCTAAGCGACTGGAAAACCTGAAGCTCAGGTGATGGAGAAGTTGCCTGGGCTTCAGGAAAGGTGCCAATGGGACTACCCCAGGTCCAGTTCATCTAGGCCTTTAGCTACTTCTCAGTTTGCCAGGGTTGCCTTGTAACTCATTCTCCTTTGTGTAGATCCTGTTCTGTAGTTTCCCCTGGAATATCATTCTAGTGCCGCCTTTCTTCCTCTCTGAGGAAGAGGAGTTTATAAGGATCAGGAAACCAAAGAATTTACAGAAGAAAGCATGGGACCGGACCAAGCTAGAGGAGGGATTCTGGTGCATTTTGGCACATGTCTGACTTGTAGGGTGCTGCAGTAGAAAGCAGCAAGGCTACTAGCATGGTGTCACACTGAAGCCCCGCTGAACCTGAGGTGCATATGTATAATTTATCTACTCACTGCTCTTTCTTAGTGGTACCTCTGCTGGAGATGGACCATCTATGCAAGTATTAGTATTAATATACTAAGACTGCATTCTTCCTGGTGTTTGGCACTAGCAAGACACTAAGCTCCAAGTACCTGCCATTCGGAGCCTGTAGCAGAAGTGGGTGTCTGCTGCAGCTGACTGTCGGAGACGTGCTCCTGTAGGAACAGAGAAAGGCATGATATTAGCAGTTTATCTGTTTCAGTAAAGTTGTCTCCAGGAAGCAATGATTAGTCACAGCAGTCCCCATTTGAGTTTAAAAGGATTAATAACCTCAGTAAGAACTCATTTATATTGCAAGCAAGTGAGCTCATCCAAGACATGTATGTTGAAGAGTTGATCCTAGCAGAATGTAAGCCTCAAACACCCACATTGTTTATTATTTGGATATGCTTTCTGCCTGCTCAGCGGCTGGCTCAGATGCCAGTGATCTAATTCACCGTATCTGACCACCACATGAGGGAGTCTTTAAACTGCTGGAAATCAGTGTGTGTGTGTGTGTGCGTGCGAGGGGTGAGAGCGGCACAATGTATGCAGGGTCAGCAGTTGGTGCCAGATGTGATTTTGAGCATTTAAAGTAGCAATTATATTTTTGCTTTTGTTTCTCTTATGCCTTCTCTTTTGGGAAGTTAGATCCTAAGGATGTGAAGTTCCATTGACACATGGATTTCATTTGTTAGGTTGCTACTAAACGAATGAATTTTAGATAAATCTGTTACTCTCAACAAAACATTTTCCATTGAATTTGTTCACGATGCTTCTGCCTGAACCAGAAATTCCTGCTTGTGTTACTAGCTAGTGTTAACTGGCATTGCAAAGCTTCTGTTGGATGAATTGGTTCAGTGGAAATATGCTTAACTACTTTGGGCAAAACCCCCAGGCCGAGTTTACATGTGACACCAGGACAACCTTCTTTGTGCCTTCTTAACACTGCCAGATAGTCTGGAGAAGGTTTAAAATGCAGACTCCTTGGGGGTTGGACTAGATGACCCACAGAGGTCACTTCCAACCCCTAACGTTCTGTGATTCTGTGATAAATTTACCTCTTATCCCTACACATTTTCCCATTATAACTCTTACCTGTTTTAACTCTTGATTTCAAGTATCTGATAGGATAAAGTGATACCTGGTGAGTTCTTGTGACTTCAGTTTGGGGCATTCTGATTACTCATTGCTGTTGAGCATTCTGCTAGCTTGTTAGTTCAGAAATCATAAAGCCTTTGGGAATTTGGTTAGAAACTAGTTTCAAAACATCTGTTTGAAGTTGGTCATTGCCTGCTTGTCACCCCTGAATCTCAGACAGAAAGTAGATATAGTAAAAAAAACCCCAAACATATCTTAGGTATGTTCATTTAGAGACTGATTTTAGTAAGTAGCAGATGCCTGACCTGTTAACTGTTAAGGTCACTAATTGAAATGTGTCCTCAGTGAAAATTATGCTAGTAAAATGAAAAGTGTAGTGCTTGCAGTAAAAATGATGCTGTTTAATAATGCGAGAGATTTGAATGGGGAGATATTCCTAAATTGCCATAAATGGAACACAATATGTAAATAATGCATTTCTTATGGTGAAACTGTGAAAATACTCAGATAAACAGCTTCTACACAAGAACAATTAATTAATAATGGAGATCATGAATTGGACAACTAGTGTGGAATATTGTGAAAGTGTGTATTGATGATGTTTTTCAGAATGAGGCTGAAGAACTCCCTTTTAGCTTATAAGGCTGTTGAATTTAAAGGATATCCATTTGGTCTATTGGTCAAGATAAGCTGCTCGAGGAACGAAAGCTCGAGCAAGGAGATGGCTCTGGCTTCCTCAGCGGCCTTGCTTGTTAGTTCCAATGGGGCTGGCTGCCCACACCACCCGTGGTTTGCAGAGAAAACAGAGATCAAACTGCTCCTCAGCAGTGAGGTGAGAAAAAAGTTTTAGTGTCAAGGTTTCGGCTGCAGAGGAGTAAGAGGAAACCTTTGTTTTGGAAAATGAATCAAACTGCTTTGGAGTAAGGATTTTTTAGTTTTGAGTTGTCAATATTCTCTGAGGACAGTGCATCTGTAAAGGGCACAGAAGACCTGAGTTGTTTCTGATGTAAACCCAAGCACCCTGCTTAAAACAAAGTGCATCTGTTTGTGTTATTTCAGAGAAAAACTTAATGACTTAGTATCTGATTTTATAATTTCTTTTCTACCGTGTCACAGGCTGACGCTTCCCCTTACTTTCAAGTGTGTAATTCTATAGTGATTTACAAATGAGGTTGTCAGTTACTGTGAGATTTTGCCCAGTTGGTTGCAATGTATGAAAAACACCTAGCTATTTTGTGTTCATTTGCATTTCCCTTTGTGAAGTGTCATCTGACCGATGGCTTCTCTATTTGAAAATGAGCTGGATCTTGTGGATAAAATGTGCAGAACTAATTTGCCTTTAAAAGAAACTCCAGGTCACTGCTGGCTCAGCAGAAGTAGGACATCTCAATGCTTCTGTATGTGCTTAAGCTTGATCATAACTAGCACTGGGGACAGATCCTGCCATCCATATTGATGTTGGCTGGCATCGTGTTTTGTCAGGGAGCATGTTGATCTTAATGAGGCACCTTGCAGCGAAAGATATGAGTAAGCATGATGGGATCTAGGCCTTAGGTAGTAAGATAGCCAGTAAGGTTAGTAAGGCAGTAAGAGCAAGAGCTAAGTTGACGTGATTGTGTGATCAGCTCCTAAGCCCCATAATAGAGAGCTGTGGAATTTCTGCTTTTAATGTCAGAGACAGACCCTAAGGAGTGCCGCACTGAGGGACCCATTTCTCAGATTCTCAGAAGAGGCACATTACTTAGTGCCATGACAAAGCTTGACTATTCCCCACCGCTGTTCTGTTTGTATTCATGGGAGATCTCTTTGCTGTAACAATCGGCAAGTGCAATCCTGAATATGTCAGAATAATAGTTCTGCTTGCTCTGCTGCTGCCGTGCAGCCGCTTGGTGATAGGCATTGTGCATCTCACTTGTCATTATAATGTTAGTATTCAGACACCAAGGGCCTTAATTAATGACTTTGAAGATCTGGTCTTTTATAATTCACGACAAAACTTTAATTAAAATCAAATATATAGCAGTTGAACTAGCAAAGGATTTAAAGTGCACGATCTTTGATGGAGACAGTGATTTCCTCTGACCACTAGTGCTGTATGCTGAATGCAAATGCCATTACATCACGGCAGATGCAGAGAACAGAATGGGCTTTTTTTGAAACAGAGAGGTCCCTGTTGTTACAGACTCTGGAAAAATGATAAGGCTGAGGGGCCTGCAGTCACTTCATTTCTTCTCCCCCCCCCCTAAAATCCTCTTATATTTTTAATGTCTGTATTGGTAGGGGGAAAAAAAAAGGAAAAACATTTGTATGATGCTTATATACTCATTTATTATTTGTAGAAATGGTGTGTTAAAATGTTGTGTGTGGATTAGGTAGTCACTTCAGGACTTTTATCAAGGCAGTAGATAAATTCTTCCTTCACGTGAAGAGAAACTGAGGCAGTGCTTTCACTAATACAGTGTAGGGGAAATTCACGTGGTTTTGAAGAGTTCAGCCTGGCATGCTGATCAATCACACCTATTTCTGGCCTATGTTATGGTAACTGCACTTAAGCAAATATGTGGCAGAATACATTGCTGTAGATTAAATCCGTTGTGCTAGGGAACATAGTTTTCTTATGACAGTTGAATTAGTTTCAGTTTATTTGGTCTTACTGTATACTTTGATTCACCTGAATTTCTTATAAAATATGTTTTTTATTTAGGGGATTTACACTGCTATCCCGCTACTGCAGTGACTTCCATAAAGCTCTTTGAATTCATGCTTCATAGTGTTGCTGGTAACTCTGCCTTCTCAGGGTAAAAATTCAGAGGACATTTGTGGCATTGATTTTACGGTTGTGGGTTTGATGTTAAGGTTTGTTGTCCACTAAAGGATGGATCTTCCTTTCTGTGGGAATAGTTGATTGTTTGGCGTTGCTAAATTTCCCCATCCTATGTATGGAGGCCAATCATGATCTTACTATCAGAATCAACAAACAAAACCAACCAACAAGAATAACTACCTGCTACCTATATAAAAACTAATAAATTAAACAAAATTTACAATTCAACAGAGCTAAGGGAAATTGGTCAATAAGTCACATTAAGATCTTTCAAAAAAATTGCCTTGAAAAGGGAGATGAAGAATGGAAAAAATTGTATTTGAATAAATTAGTCATTGCAAGCTGGCAAAAATTCAGAAATGTCTTATTTGCTAGCTGTAGAAATAGTTTAACAGTAGGAAAATACAATTCACAGTTTTTCAGCAGTTGCTGAACAAATGTGTTTGATGAATTTTGAACGTCATTCAACCATCTGTAGTTACCATCTTTACCTTTACAGTGGCAATAATTTCTTAGTTATAAATATAAAAATATAAATATATCTTATAAATATTAAATTACTTCCCTGGAAAGGAGATATTACATGATTTCTGAAGTGGTTGATCTTGGTAATGTCCCAAAAAGTTTGTTGGTTTTATATTACTAACTTTTCACACAGTAATGTGACCAACTGCTAAAAACTACAATTTGTAAACTGTTAAAATTGAATTCCCGGGCACAATCATGAGGGAGCTTTCTCTGGAGTTTTTTTTTTTCTTTTGTTTTTATTGCCTATTTGCTACAGTAAACTGTTACTCATATTTGATAATTTCAGGCTGTTTGGCTGGTGGACGTATTTGTATATGAGTCTTAATAGCCCTGGGCTGTTACTGCACATCCAGCCCTTGTTAGGGCAGCTGGGGCTGGGCTTGGGTCATTTTCAGAGTGTTAAACCAAAGTAAATGTCACCTAATTGCAGACTCTCGTTTGGCTGGGCAGTGTTTTGTGGCATCATACTAGAAAATCTTTGGATTATTCTCGAGCTCAGATGTCCGGAAGCACGTTCAGTGTCTGTACCAGGGTTGTGCAGACAATTACCAGCACTGGACGTGTCACAGGAGCTGACTGATCAGGCTGTTAGGTAAACCAGGCTCACGGCTTTGGTTTAGTGACTTCATTTCTTGTGTAATTAGGTAGCAAGGTCAGCTCCTTTCCCTTTGATAAGGCATACTAGGTCATTGGTCCATCACGGAGATCTCGGGAACAGAATCACAACCTCAAAGATGCCAAAAAGGAGAAAAATCTAAGGGCATGGTGGGAATTGCAAAGGGGAGAAGTGAGGAAGGTCTACCAGCCCGCCGTGGTGGGGTGGGAGGTGTTGAGTTCAAAGGAAAACCTCCGGTAGAGTGAAAACCAGAACCAGCGGCACTACCTGCAGGTCCTGTAGCGGTCTGGGTTAGCTGTTAATGGGGATGACTGAATAAAGGCAGTGTATTAATGGTCAGTGAGAATGTTTCTATGAAGGGGTTAAATTCCAACTTTTTGTCTTGCAACATTTTTATTACTCTTCCTATGCTTTTTATGAGCCGTTAATTTCTTTCGTACTTGACCATTATTAATAGAGGGCAAATAAGTGGCTAAACTACTTCCAGAGGCAACTTGATCAGCCATACAGCATGGCTACATTTTCCTGTCAGGAAGACTGATTCTAGGGCCATTTGCTCGAGTTTTGTACTGGTTTTTGTTCCTTATTTTAAGATGATATTAAATAATATTACCACTGCTGGACACAAAATCCGGATCATGTGGTTTTTTTCTCTGTTTCAAAGAATAAAGTGCTTAAGGTTTTACTCTGAAATATAAATGGAGATTTACTTTGGTTTCATTTCTGGATTTCTTCTCCTCCACCCTCGCTGTGATGTAATAGACAAATATTTGAATCAGGAATTATGATTGTAAGCAAATCAATACATGTTTTCTGATGATAGGAAAATAAGCAGCGGGAACTTCTGTGTACAATGATGGATTAACAAGCATTACTGAAAGCATGTCATCTTCTATGGTGCAGCAGTGCCAGTTCAGTGTTACTGTTTCCTTGGTTTTATTTTTTTATTATTGCCATCTGTGATGGAGTCATCTTCCTGTTCTAGGAAGGGATGTACTTTAAAATGCAACAAGTCCTCTTGCTTTCAGCTCTTCCTATTGACAGTCTTTGCAACCTGAACAGTCGTAGGTGATTATCTGCTTCTGCTTGATCTCCTGAGTAGCGTTGGGAATGGCAGTCCATGTCACCTGAGACGAGACAGGTTCTTTTACCCAGAACACTGGTTTCATTCTGGACGCTGCTTTACTGAGCTTTTGTCCACTCCTCTGGTGCTCGTACTTGCAGCCTACAAATCTCTCTCAGGTAATTCACTGGTCAGAAATCTGTAACATTAAAAAAAACACGTTCTGTGTTCCCAAGGGAAGCTAGGACATTTAGGCTTCTTTGGGGAATGAAATAAGTGATCTACCATTTATTTTGGTCTACAGAGATCTCATAAATTAAGACAAGAAGCTTTTTCACACTCTTGGTCTAAGACCAAGTGCTTCCTCTTCACCACCCCTTTCTGAGCATAGTGACACTCAGCATTTGCTGCTGACAGCTGTAAATTAATCTTAGCCATATTTCTACACGAATGGATCCAATACCTTTCCTGATGACAGAATTTAGTTTCTGCTTACCTTAATACCTGAGTTTGAGAGAAGGAGGGCTCTTCAGGTGTCCCAACTTGAATGCTTTATTAGGTTTTGCATTGCATGTCCACTGCAGATTTTTACACATTACCTCTTCTAGTTTTCTGCTCCAGACAGAAAAGCCCTAGATTTCCCTCCCAGAATTCACCATTTTAAGAAATATTTGTATGTATGTTGCTCATTAGTTCAATCTTACTATGACTTACCTGTAGATTGCTCTGTGCTAGGCTGTTTTGTAGGTACTTTAGCTTATGTGCACAGAACCTTCTGTCTTCATTTGCTTCACTTAAATTCACCAGGCTCTTTAAGGTTTCCTGATGCTGTATGTAGAGCTGGGGCTAGGATTGCTTGGCTTGTAGTATCTGAAGTTTTCAAAGTTTTGGTACAGGGCGGGGGGGAAAGATGGATCATGCTCAGCCTTCTGGATTTAATTGTGATCAAGGAAACCTATTTGTCTTGAAGTCAGATAAGATCCTTATAATCTGTAATGTTGCAGATGAGAAATTGTAGCCCTCATCACAGTGAGTCTCTGACCTCATGCAATGTCTCAGGAAAACCAGTTGCAGTGAACACTGTTTCTATTACTTTCTGGTTTATTGTAGATATCGTGAGAACTGATTCATAGTAATCATTTGTTACTAATGTAAATATACAGATCTGAAACAATTAAATATGTCTGGATATAGCTCATTTCACTGCATGTAGTCTAGAGGAATTAATGAATTTACATCTTATAGGTTTCACAAAACTCTTTATACTCTGGATTAGTTTTTTGTTTGTGTAAGAAATAGAACAACAACTGATGGGAATGCAAGCCGAAATGGTCAGAGACATTGTTGGTGTATTAGATTCTCATAGTTTTAGGAAGTGCACCAAACCTGATAAAACTGCAGAAGGAAACCCGGTCCTTGTAAGGATGGTGAAGGGAAGAATCTGTGTTTTCCCTCAGACTTCTCAGGTTTTCAGTTAGTGTTGCTTTCCCTTCCAATGTCGGAGCAAGATGTAACGGGATATTGCACTTCTAGAGGAAGAGTCAAGACTATGATAGAAAACTCGTATCTTTTTGGTTGGGATTTTTTTAACCTCTGTGTAGAGATACTACACCAAGTCCATTTGGTGAGGTGGCAACCAAATGATTGATAGTTTCTTCAAGATTTGGAAAAGAACTTTTTTCATATCACAGGGTTCCACAGCCAGTTGCTGCTTATTCTTGCAAAAACTCTTACGGCCTCAATTTGACAAAGCACTTGAGCACTTGTTTTTACTTCGTAGCCATGTGAAACAAAAGAGATTAGTCTTATGCTTAAATGCTGTATTGGAAGGTATTTGCTTGAAGAAAATTAAATGCATTTATCATTGCAAAGAATGTAAATTCTGTACTGTCAAGTTCTAATGGGCTGAAGTTCAGTCAAAAGATTAGTGCTGCTTATAAACAGTATGAAGAGGAAAGCAGGCATAATAGCAAGAAGAATATTTAGTACTTCCAAAGAATCTTTCACCCAACGAGTTCACATTGCTGTGTGCATAAAAATGATCAACATTTCAACACTTCTGTGAACTAAGCTGAATATCTCCTTTCTCAGATGGGAAAGTCAAAGCACAAATACTTTGAATGATTTATCTACATGAATTGGTGGCAGAGCTAAGAATCAAATCTTGGCTTGACTCAGTCTGCCATGGCGTTATTGCTCATCCCAACTATTCAGTCATTTATACTACGTAGAATTGACAAGCTCTGTCATTCAGCTGGATAAAAATAATTTTAAAATATGATTTCAGTACAGGTCTTACTTGCCATTGTCCAAGTTCCTTTTATAAGAAGTTTGCTTTTTTCTCTCCCTTGACACCAAGCCTTGGATTTAAATTTTACTGCAGTTGTTCTGCTTTTCACTTGAACCAAGCAGTAAGTTTGGGCTGGCCAAGTGAGCTTGTTCAGTGTTAGTACACTGCTATAATAAAAGTGTAAATAGGCAAGGCTATGTGCAAGAATCATTCCCCTTTTACAGGCATATAACACTAGTTGTGAAGTCTGTTACTTCCTACTCATTCTGAGAGCTACGCAGCAATGCATATTTAGGAGATGTGGAATATACTCCCCTGAAGCATGGGCCGAACTGCTTATCACACAACCCAGCGATGCTGCTCTATCCCAGCCCCTGCGGGCTAAAGGTGCTGCCTCTCCTGTCTCCCCATTATGAGTCATGAGAATGGATTTTTTTTTTTTTTTACAGTCCTTTTTTGTAGACTATACTGCTAAAAATAATTTTGTTCTCATTATGTAGTAAACTGGAATTTCCAGATTCTAAGGAAAATTGCATAACGAAGAACCTTAACGCTATGAGTTCTTTACGACAAAATCTGTAGTGTTTTGACCAAGCGCTTTTCAAGTGCAGTAAAACAAATAGCTGGTGGTTTACTCCTGAAAGTTTTGGTGGTGGACTCTTCCTCTTCCAGACCTTGGAAGGCTGGCCATTCACTTCACTGGGGAACAGGAGAGCGTCCCTTACTTTGAAGACTTTTAATTGCTTTAAGGTTTAAGATTTCTGTTGTATAGAAACCAGATGCTTTTCTTAGTCCAGCTGTCTCTCACACAATGCCCACATGCATATCTTTTAGTTTACATGCGGCAAGTAACGTCTTCTTAAATGCCATTACAGTGAGGGAAATGACTGTAAAACAATGACATTCGCCCACTAGACCTGCTCCCCATATGTCTGATGTATCTGCTTACTTAACGGAAATGAGCTTTTATTATTGCTAACAATTAAGAGACAATATAGTTGTGGGAAAGTGAGCTGGTTTTCTGCTCTGTCTGGCACATTAACAGCATCACTCTCGGGTAATTTTAGTTACCAGATTTCTGTTATTGGTGATGATACTTGAGCCCTCGGGATCAGACTTCTGATTCCAGGTTGCATTTGCAGCACTGGCAGCATGGGGGGAAAAAAAGGAGGAAAGTCAGTCACTTGCTTTGTAAATTGAGTAGGCTTAGCCTGGAAGTCATTGAGAGACACTAATGGTGCATTAAAGCACATTGTCATTGTTTTTAAGTTCAAACAAAGTTGCGTGGGGGCAGGGGGAATACAGTTGCCAAAGGTGTTTGTAGAAAAACTATGTCAAGGTATGAGAGATACCATGATGGATTGTGAGTCTTCGTTTGTAATGTGACATGCTTTTACTCTGTTACTTGTTGTGTGATGTGTTTCTCCTCCAGGACTTCAGCCTCACCCCATCGTCTGGCTGCATGCACTCGCTTTTCTTTCTGCCCCTCCAGCACACTCTCCAGAGGCACAGCTTGCACTTGACATTCAGGAATAAACTCACTTCAGTGGCGTTTCCGAGTACCATCATGGTTGTGCTGTTTCTACTTCTGGTTATTTTACTGCAAGAGACTTCTATGACTGTCACTTTATTAATTCAGTGTTTTATTGTTGTTGAGATCGTAGTACCAAATAATTCAGAAATTAATTAGTTATTTCTGCAAATTTGGTCAGAACATTTAGCACCAGATGTAGTAATGAAATCTAAGCTGTTGTGGTCTAACTACTGCGTTGCTGGTGATTTAGGTCAAAGACACATTTGCTAAATGGTTGTTAAGGTGAGTCAGGGGCCTCCCATTGCGTGATTTAGCCACATCACTGGCTTCTAAGCAACGTGCACCCACTGTTTCATTCAGATGCGACATTTCCAAAATGACCTCTCTTCTTCCTTAAATGTACATGTTCCTTGGAGGCTCCAGCCTGCGGGAAGCAGACACTGCTTCATGCTTTGCAGAATACCTGTCCTGAGTCTGAAAACAAGGAATCAAATGAACGTTGAAAGAAGCTGAGCCATTCCCAGGTTCTGGACACGCCAGGAAATATCTGCTGTGTCTTTGCTCTTCAGCACAACTTTGATATATAGAGCTAGAGTTAGAAGGTTTGGGTTTTGATTTGTTCCTGCCTGGTAATGCAAAACAATTTTCAGTGCCGTTTAGCCAGCAAGTTCAGCTGAGATGATGGTGACAGAGAAGCCAAGCCTGGTGAAATCTGTCCCAGAGTGTAATACTGGAACGCTGATTTGTGCCTATAATATCTGGGGTACAGGAAATGTTACGTATTTTGCTGGAGATCACTGCATGTTCTTTCCTGCACTTTCAGTAGTTGAGTGAACAAGACATGGGGATGACAGTAATGTGGCAGGCAGCAAAGGTAGGTTGGGAAGTGATCCCACAAGATATGAACAAGAGAGAGTAGAATGTGAAAACCCACATTTTTTTAACCTGCCCATAACAATAACAAAGGAAAAAAACACAAATAATGGTGCTGGATGTTTCAAAAACAACCCAGCATGGTTGGGGTGTGATTAGAAGAACACTAGGTGCCTTTTGGTTTGGTCTTACAGGCAATGTTTGGGAAAGAACTAAAAAGTTAACAAGATGATAAAATGTCTGCTGTACTCATGTGGCTTCTTTGACTTCTAAGAGGTGATTTCTCTCCCTTCGTAAATTGGGCAGCTACCAGCTCCAGTATTGCTGTGTGGAGTGGTGAGTGTTGGTAATCTCTCAGGAAGTTGGTAATCCCTCTCGAACTGAATGTTGCAGAGGTGCAGTTGTCTCCCCAAGATCACAATTTTATGGATTCTGTAACTTGAATATATTGTTGTATCCCCATTGTGGGAGGCAAAAAGCAGGCAAATATCCCTTTTACGAAGCCGTGACTTGCAGTCTCAGACCAATCTGACTCTGTCTTCTGGGTCATCCACAATCAACAGTGCAAAACTGCATGTCCTTCTGACTCTTACCAGGAGACCCAGCACATCTACCACAGCCGCTGACATCTCCTTGCCTTTTGAGACCAATGCTGAGAGGTCCCACTGCCACCCCTCCAGTTCTTTGACATCGTCCTTTCGAGGCTTACTTTTCAGAAGTCCCCGAAATGTTTATAACTGAAAAGCTGTTATGTGTGTGTTTGTCTGAGGATGCCTGTGGGAACATAGTGGATGTGTTGCTAATCCTGGAGAAAGTTTGAAAAGCAGCTTTGACTCCTGGTAAAGGCCTGTTGGATTGGGTAGCATTAGATTATATTTCCGTGGAACAGAGAGCACAGCATAAAGATACTTCTTAAAGATGTGCAAAAAGAAAGTTGTTGCTCTCAGTGATTTGATTTCTCCTCTAGGAGATAGGATCCTGTGATACTGAAAGGGCTGTATCATGTAGGTTTGCTCATCAAGTAATGTGTTCGGTTCCTTTGCAATGGAAAGTGTTACAAGCAAAACATGAACTCTTAGTGTCTTCTCTCTAATGCCTGATATTCAGGAAAAAATACAGTACCCTACTACTTAGCCTGGTGTCTGTAGAAGCTTTGGGTATAAAGCAGCTGATAAAATGTCAGTTGATACAGTAATGGATAGTTTCCTATGGACTGCCCACTCTTTACTAAGTATCAAAATTCTTCCTTTAATGAGACATGAGATTACTGACTGTATGACTTGTTTTGTTATCGGTATTAGAATACTGCCACGCATCATTTATGAGTATTTGCATGGATCAACACATCTCATTCTTTAACAGGATCTACAATGCTAAGGTCTTAACTTAGGCTAGAGTTGCTGCTTTCCTCATATTTTATGGAGCATATGGACTTGATTTTTAAATTTTTAATTCTAACACATCTTATTAAACGTGCAGGCATAGAGAAGCACCACCAGTCAAAGGCATCATTATTATATGCATGGAGGGTTATCTGCTGCCTTTCTACCCTCATCATTCATTAATGATGCACAGAGGCTTGTCATTTGTCTTTTCAATTTTTTTACTTTATTTTATTGCTCGTATTTTATGACATATGGAGAGCTCTGTAGCACGCATTCATCATCAGCCTCACACATCTATGGAAATATCATCTCTGTTAGGCCAGAAAAAGTACCTTTTGTTCTCTTTGTATTTTGCTTATGAACTTAGTCTAACATCACTTTCTTATTGATACTGTTTCTTTCAGTCTTTAATTTTCTAAGAAAACCACCAACACAGCTCTGATTTATGCTGAAAAAGAAGCTAACCCGTACAGCCTCACCTTTATCTCATTTCATATACCCCACTACACACCAGGTGTATTCATGTGAACCTCAGCTGTAGCTCTAGTTTACCATTCAGGTAGTGACCTTCGATGTGATTAAGATACGGCTTAGTCTTTGTAAAACTGCCAGATAAGAAATCTCTTCTGCCAGCTATGCTGGGTGTGTGTGTCTTTGGAAGGCAAGCTGTGGTCCACTGGGAAGAGTGAGGAGACTATTAAAGCAGTTCTGACTTCTACATGTCACTTTGGAAAGCCCCCCAAGATACTCTGATCATAGAGCGTTTGGAGCGTTTTAAGTTTTTCAAGTTCAGTTTAAAGAGCTTAATCAAACTTTCTGACACAACTGGCACACATTAACATTTTTCAGCTGTAAACACACAAACCCAGGAATTTCTAATTGCCAGTAATTAAAGTGTGTGGTTGGTTTTGAAATGTTTTCCTATTTTGAAGAAGTCTGAAGTGGTACAGCTCCCCAGTGATGTTCCCAAGGAGACAGAGGCCTGCCTGAGGCTGCCTTGCTGCCTCTCAAAAGGTAGTAGGGAAAAAACTGGGCTGTGTACTCATCTTGCATAAACATTTAAGCTGGGGCTACTGTTGTGTGGATTCATAGCAAAAATTTAGGTGGATGACTCCTTTTTATTAAAAATTAATTAGCTCACCATGCAAAATATCGCTTACTGCCTGTATAACATTTTAAAGGATCCTGGTGTGCATCAGGTTTTTGCTGAAATGGTTCGAGAGCTCAGAAACACAAACCCATACTGTCCCAGCAGAATGTGGGTGGCTTCTATTGCTTTATTAAAAACATTTACGAATGAAATGTTCTTTGGACTAGAGCTAACCCTGAATTGCTCTGACAGGATCCAGAGACCTACCAGTTAGGGGCCAAGTTATAAGCATTTCCTCTGAGCTCTTTCGAGCACAGAGGGAGGCAGCCCTCATCTGACGCTTCAGTGCTTTGTCCAAACGCTGACTATGGGAAACAGGAGGGGGGGAGGGTCTCCTGGGGAATACGATAGGCTAGGACTGTCTCAGCTTCCTCTGGAGCATCTGGGGCTAATAACTGCTAAGAGCAACCTGATAGGGGCCATAGCCTAATCTAATATGGTAATTCCTAGATTTTCACGATAGCTTGGTGCTTGACAAAAGCCACTACTGCTTTTCTGTTTCCGTGTGCTCAGTCACAGAAGATTCTTGCACAATATAGCTCAAAAAAAGAGCAGAGCTGCTGAGCCAGGGCTTGGCAGTCCGTTCTCTAAGGATGCACTTGCAAGTATTTTTGCTTCTGAGAGTGGTATTTCTGGTGGCCACATCACGATTCAGTTTTCAAGCACTTGTCTTTTATTATCTCTCACAGGGTTTCTTGATCTTCCTGTCTCTTCTAGTCAGTTCAAAAATACGGTAAGAGCAGCCTTTATTGTGGCATTCTGGCACTTCTGTTTTCAGTTTCAGCTATAGTGAGGAAGCCCAGAAGGAAAAACGCCTGTTGGGGGGGGGGCAGGGGTGTGGTTTTTTTGTTGTTGGAAGAGGTTAACCATTTGGAGCCTGAGCTCATGCAGCAAGTGCAGAATGGGGTGATGTTGCTTACTCTAGCTAAGGTTCAAATTGAAAAAATTAAACATAATCTAAAGTTCATGTTGGTTTAAGAGCAGAAAGTGAATTAAAAAGATTTAGCATTTAGGTCGCTAAAATGTGTTCCACTGCAGTGCTAGGAATCCAGTAACACAAACGGGACCTTCTCTTACAGGTTGACCAGTCTCTAAGTGCATGTTCCTTTGGACTACTGTCACGCATGTGCAGAGAATGGTTGAGCCCATGAGAAATGTTAGGCAAGGGGCGTTATGGAGCCATCTGAACTTGATACCTTATCTGCCATCTTTTATTTCTGCTTCTGCTCCAGGCCAAAGTATTATATGTATGATATAGCAGAAGGGCTATAGTTAACATGTGTATGAGAACTATGATTGCTTTCACTGTAAATGTCATGTTTCCTGTGATACATATCTGTGCCAATGAAATGAGTAAATATATTAGAAATGTATCTGACATTCTGACAAATGGAAGAGGGAGTAGTTTACCAAGAAGATTAGGTTTATAACTAAGTAGTTAGAGGGAGAGTGTGTTGGAGGATTAAATTAAAATGGTTAAATTGCAGTCACTTCATTACTCTTAAGACATTCAGTAAGTATGTGTTCTCCAGAGCCTCCATTTCTGGCTAGCTATGTGTAGAGTCACCTGTCGAGAGGAAAGACGTTAAACTGGGCGCAGTTCTGTGCAACATGGATTGGAAAACAACAAGAATCAGAAGCTCAATTCATTTGTTGCCTAGTAAGAAGAATTGATGCAAAACTTATATTTTATTGATTTGTATTTTATTTTGCATTCTTCAAACAAGTGAGCATGGGGATAGAGGTTTTTGACAGTACAGGATCAGCTCTGCTCTGCTAGTGGAGGACATGTTCTTCAGTACTTGGGGTCCCTGTGATGAAATGACTCAGGTGTTAGCAATTCTGCTACTTCCTTTGGAGGACCGTTTCACAGCTGAATAAACATTACTACAGGAGTTCTTCCTGCTGTGCTTTTATTCAGAGGAGAAGTGAAAAGGATCATGGACCCCTTCATTCTGTAGGGCAGAATTGTACTGGCACCTTCGTGAAACAACGTGAAGGTGTTTGGAGGGGAAAAGGAGAAAGTCTAAATGGGTGGGAGAGAAAATGCGTACTGAGGATTCATGCTTTTAAAACTAAACTAGACAGTAGTAGATTGAAAGTCCATTCTAAAGAAGGCAGTTGCAGAATATCAGACAGATGGCAATTATGAGATAGTGATATTTTCATTTATACTTCTGCTTCCAGAAGATCCCACTTGTAGGCAGAATCCATTGAGTGGCGACACTAAATACTCAGCTTGCAGTCCAGCAAGTTGCTCTTTAAGCAGTAAAATCTTGGAAGACCAGGCCTCTGAACGTACTGCTTAGAGCTTTTCCATGGTATTTTTCAAATTCCAGCTCTGACATTTGGAAGCACAGACCAGAGTTCCCCCACTAGCCTTCCAGAAACCCGTGGAGTAATTTTACAAGGATTTACTCAGGAAGTGGCTGTGCATCTGCCCCAGCTCTGCACAGACAGGTTCTGGCTTCAGGGCTAGAAGCAAGTCCCTGAGAGCCTGAGCAAACTGCTGGAAATACGGGATTACATGGTCTTGGCACAAGTTGCTTGCAGCTGGAGTCCAGGGGTATCTGCCCTGCTTCTCTGGTATCCCAGGGTAATAAAAATTCTTCCACTTAAAGTATTTTAATGAGCATAATTACACACACTTGCTTGTATGTAGTTTGTAATGCTCTGATTTCTCATCTCATGTTTGCAAAGCCAAAAATCAGCACACTATTTTTAGACAGAGACGCTGTCTTGGATTCATACTGAGTATAAATATTTATAAGAATATGGAGCCCAAATAATTAAAGAATGTTAAATTCATCTAAATACTTCCAACATGTGAGTGAAGTTAGTTGTCAAGTAGAAATGATGGAAGTTAATTTCTCCATTCTTACAGCAGAATTTTCTGAAGTTTACAGTTAATGCATATTTTTGAGACCTGTATTTACTTGGAAATCATCTATACGCATGCCAGAAAAAGAGACATTCTAAACATTTGGCATTATAATCTATTTTGTGTCCTCTGTATCAATCTATGCAAGATGGTTTTCTCTCTGCAGGCAGCAAGTGCTAATGAAGGCATCGCACATGTCTGAAGTGGTATTAAGGTCTATCAGTGTTAGCTACAGCCAGCTGTGAGTGACTTTCAGACACTTGTGCAGTACACATCACCTGGAACCATGGGTAACTGAGAGGCATTAATGCTTCCGCTCTGGAGGTATCTGAGTCAGATTTTCTTCTGAGAAGGTTCCTTGCTGAAGTGTCAGGAGAAAGGAACCATGCTAAGTGTTAGCAGACTTGGTAAGCATGCATGGGATTGTGACACAAAGAAATAGGGTGAAAGAAGGAAATTGCAACTTACTCTTCTTTTTCCAAACTTAAAATTAATCCAAGACAAACAAGACCTTTACTCCACTTACACTGACAGCAGAAGTACTTATGGGAGTCCCATGCATAAGCTGTACACAGGGAAGGGAACACATCTGGAGGGCAGCTAGTGCTACCCCTCAGTTTTTCAAGCTCTCTTGTGACCCACATGTTCCATTGGTAACTCTGAGCTTCCCCTGCCTGCATACGGTGAGTGCACCAAATACTGCATCGCTGAACCATGAGAAGATGATCCAAGAGTGATGGCTGTTTATAACTGCCAAGTAGGCTGTGTTTTCTCAGGTGCTGGCGTTGCTCGTTAAGAGCATGTGTGGTGATGAACTCTTATGCTACAGTTCTGTGAGCTCTTATGAGCAAGAAAGGTTATAAATGACCTCAAAATAAGGCTGTCAAGGTGAGCTGGCTAACTATATGTCATTCACTTGCATTAAGCAGTGAAATACAGCCTCTGCAGTTGATGTTCACAGCCCACAGATAAGATAGGAAATGTTAATTACTATGCACGCAGTCACAGTGAATAATGCCAAATCTGATCCTAACTCTAGTACTAAACTTACTGAGTTCATACTAAACTTGCCAAGTTCACGGATCATTCGGTTGTTGTCAAAGTGGTCTAAAGGCAATCCCCAGCTCTGGCAGCCCCTGAACCATTGACTCTTAGAAGCTTGTCAAGTTTATACAAGGAAAAGTCATGCTATGCCCTTCTTGTCTCTTATGTTTATCTCTAGATATGTACTCCTGATCACCAGGGACCGTCACAATAGAGCTAGATGGGACATTTTTTTTTTTTTTTGAACTGTCATAGCCTTTCGTATGTTCTTAAGCTAAAGACACTCACTAAACTTAACTTCAGGTCCAAAAAGGGATGCGAATACAAGGGTTGAGAAACAGGAAATGCATCTTGGCATGAACTTGGGAGCATTTCTGTGTGTGTCCCAGAGAATTTCATTGGGAGTGACACCACTTTGCAGAGAGATTCAGTTTCTCAGACTTAGCGGAAACCCACCGAACTAGTCTTTTTAGATCAAGATGATTTTCTGCTAAGCAGACCTGAAAAGATAGGTATTCTGCACTATATTTGTTTGAAAGAACCATTCTGCACTAACTGGGCCCCTTCAGCCTGGCTTACAGGGTCAGCCTTACTCAGGCACTCCGAGATTCCCAGTCTGTAGGACTTCCTCAGTCACACTGCAGTAGGGCGTTGTTATACAGCATCCGCATCCAGCTCTCCTGTGTTCACTAGCGCAGGTCAGAGGGGAAACAGCAGAGATCAACTCTTAGTTTTTGGATATACCAACAATTGTTAAGGAGGATGTTTTTGTTCTAGGGAAACCTAAAGGACAGTCCAACATTGCCATGAAAAGCTGGCCGAGATTTAATGTTTGGATTTTGAGATCCTCAAAACACGGACTTTATGTCTTCGTTTATCTGCAAAATGCCCTTCAGCACCGTATTATAAAATGCAAACATTTACAACCTCTAGCCATTCCGTTTGTGCTTGTCTAACCATGAACAAAACATTCCTCTCATCCTTATCCTTTCCCAACTTCTCATTCAGACATGGAGGAGTGATGCTCTCTTCAGGTCTTCTGAGTTAAGATATGTATTTTCTGACTCATTTTCTGCTATATAAGCTCAGTGACGTTAACGGATAGGGCCATGTAGCATGGGCAAGAAATGAATGAAACAAAGGCCTGGCTTACTGCTTGTAACTAGCTGTGAGAGAAAAGCAAGCAGATGAACTCTTAAGTATGCAGCAGAATGATGATTGCCCTGGGTATTTTGCTCTAGGGATATTATGGGATACAACATCAAAGAGGAAAAGGAGCAGTCACCACAAACAGATGATTACTAAGTTGGTTTGTAACTGCCTCGTATAGCTTTTAGTAAATTAGTGAGAGATTCTTTTCTTTAATGCTTGGTGACACATGCACAAAACCCCAGCACATCTGATTTCTAATGCTTCAAAAGATAGCATGTATTTCTCTGCCATCCAGAACATAAATAAATATGAAAATGCCTCTTTGTCTAATACTGATCATGGTCTCAGTTCTGAGCAATATGAAGGAGATTAAAGCCTGATGCTTCTGTGTACAGCCTAAGGCACTCTCACAGTGGGAGGACGGCAGTCCCCTTGTTCCGTGTACTGTTCCAAATTCCATAAATGTCTCTGTCGGTGCTGTCACCTGCTACTATGTAAAGATCAGTCTAGTTCTCTGCATCAACTTTGCTAAGTGCTTGTTCCTATTAGCCTGAACAGTGACAATTTGTTATTGTGGGCTGCTCTGGGACGTTTCCCTCACCAGTAGTACATTGTTTGCCAAATCTCTGTGTTACTGCGTTGTCTGTGCAGTGCAGACTGCTTGTAAGGATAAAGCTAGATTTTTGAACACTTTGAACACTTTGTAGCTGTAGGCCAAATTCTGTTCTCAGTTACGTCTGATCAGATCAAGGCTAGCTTCTAGTCATGTTATACAAATACCCCCACTTCTTCATTTACATCAGGATAATTGTAGGCAGAATTGATCACTCAGCCTTGGATGTCTTTTGTTTATCGAAATGTAACAAAACATCTTTTCTGTTCTGGGTAAAGGACAGCAGGGCCATTGGATGGAGCAAACCAAACACTTTTGGAGTTACTTCTGTCATAGGACGCCTCAGGCCGCTGCATTTCTAGCAAGGAGTTTTGGCTAGATGCATGGAACTGGACCAGTGAACCTCACAGAGGCTGACGGAAGCTTTACATCTCCAAGAGCACTCTGTTGTGGTGTTCACTATATGTCCTTAGCTATCGATGGGGAGGGAGATGTACTTAAAATTTCCGTGCTTTCTTTAGCTACCTAGTTCTCTGCAGAAACAGAACAATTCTCTTGCAAGGCAACAAAGCATTGATTTCTAAGCAAGCAAGACATTTGTAAACCAAACATGACGAAGAACTGAACTGCACAAATGACTTCAGTTCCTGGCCATCGCTGTGCTCACTGATAGGCTTCTGACTTCCAGCTGTGCAGTCCTCTCAGACAAGACCATCATTCCCTAAATAATTTGCTGCATTAGGTCTCCATAAGTAAATACATCTACAGGGATGTCCTCAGCTGGTGTAACTCAAAATGAGCTCCATTACAGTCAAAGAGAATTCAAATCACTTGAGCTACCTAGATTAGCAGCAGCTGAAAATCTAAGTGATAATCTGTATTTCAAATGGAGCTAAGATTTCTTTCCCTCACTCCTGAAAGGTTGTTCTCACTCAGGAGGGGTTGGTCTCTTTGAATGCTGGAGTGCTGCAGAGTCGTTGTTGAAGGCATTAGCTGCTACAAAGTAAGTTTTACTCAGTAATGGATATTTTTATCATTTCTCCTGTGTGTTTCAAAGACAACATGAGTAATGTAGAATTTTTAGAGTGGTTTTACTCATGTCATTCTTTTCTCCCATTAGAGAACAAAAGACTTCTACAAATCTCTATTATAAAATTTCATTTCAGACAGAGATATTCTCCATTTTCTGCTGTAAATATGTAAGTAGTTGTCCTGTTTAGTTGCTAATTGAAAAAAGGTTTGTTAATATTTTGGAATAATTAGTGTCAATATCATGTAGTGAAAAATGTTATGAAAGAGAAACTACCTAAAACACCCTCACTGAAGTCAGCAGCCCTATGCTAGTTTAAGCTGGTTAAAATTTCAGTTTCAAACGTGTGTAGCAAGCACAGAAATTAAGTAACTAGATATCTTTCTTTAAATGGGATGTAATAAGCTTTATGGATCAACACTATAAGACTACTAGACAGCTAATTACTAGTTTCAGGCTACTGAACAATAAACCACATCTGGGACTCAAAGGAACTTGGTAGCAATTTTCTCTCTCCCTCTCAAAAAGAAGTGGCTTTTCTGTAGGTCAGGTTTGTAGGTACCTTGTGTCTTTTTCTCACCTGGCAGGTCAAACAGCTGAAATTTCAGACAAAGCTGAAATACAAGAAAAGAGGCAAGTAACTGTGCATTTCTGGGCCTGTGTGCTTTTGGGGCATCTCAGTGATAAACTGATCTGACTGTTTGGCAACCTTAAACAAAGCTGGGGAAGTAAAGCCAATCTTCCAATGTGGCAGCTTGAAAATGTGCAGGGTTTTTTCATTCGGTTAACTGAATCTTTTGAGGTGTGCAAGTCTGGTGCAGTATAAATCATGATTGTGGCATTTCTTCAATGCACTTGAGATTGAGCCTGGGCTGATTAATATTACTGCATGTTGCAGTTCTGCCAGGAGACCCTGGAGGTACTGCAGACGCTGTATCTGGACTTCTCAACGTTTGAGAAGAAAAGAAAGTAAATGTGTGGGATGGAGGGTTTCCTAATGAAATACAATGTCTCAAGTATTTTGTTCCTGTTTAAAATTGTATCTTGTAGTGGGGGTTGATGTAATCTCAACATAAAAAAGGTCAGACTTCAGTCAAAGCAGCTGATTCTGAATCTGTGTGTTTTGATTAGCAATTATTCCTCATTTCCTCTAAGCAGTTTATTTGGGTTACTTCTAATTACGAAGAGTATCAACATGAGGCTGCTTATGTGGGCAACATAAAAGATACTATGATGAGGGGCACTTTTGGTTTGCTTTTGCACTACTTCAAGCCTTAATATAGATTCCTCTGCCTTCAGCCCATTGGGCCTTTAGGAGCCAGTTTGGCTTTCTGGACACGTCTCTGTTGAGAGAATGTTGTGATAAATCACTTAAGGATTTGGGGAAGCATAAATTTAATGTGTATTTCTAAGAGGTAAGGGCCTAAATTCTTAAAATGAAATGGGCATCGCTAGGTGAGCAAAGAAGAGAGAATTCCTGACTGTATGTTCAGTTTTACAGTATACACATAAGGGAAGACTTGCTCATTTGTGATGCCAACTTTACCTAAACCACTGTCAGTAACTGTATATCTACCATTGTGGAGCTGAAATAAGTATTTTGCGTCAGCTCAGTTTGAAAACTAGGAAGTTCTGAAAGTACTTCTGGCATTGTCTTGGGAAAAGTCTTGAAAATTATTTTGTTACTATTATTACATTTGCAATTTGCAGTGTGTATGTATTAATCTGTGCTGAACTTGGGGCATACATTTCTCTCCAGGTTTAGAACATTACATATTTAACCGTGAATGAATTGAGGAGTATTTTCTGTGTGGTTTGACAGTGGATGCAGTGTGCGTGATGAGAACTAGAATGTGATGTACTGCTCATTCATTTACAGTACCATTTAAAATGGTTTCACCTGAATCCAGAAGTTATGAAACTTGGTTGATGGAGGGGGAGAGAATTTGGGAATGGGAGTTTTCCAAGTTCTGAAAGTTAACAGTTGCAACCAGTTTTCTGAGTCTGAAGAAAATGCTTTTATTTTGGTCTTTTGAGGCAATAAAAGATCAAATCTTGTAGCTGTGGAGTAAATCAGTACATTTAGGTTGTTTGGTGTTCCCCCCTCCCCGTGCTACAAGATCATTCAGGGCTGAAATGTACCTGGAACTACACAGAGCTTGTGTGGGTCACCTGTATCTTCTACCTGAACAAATCCAGTACGCTTCAGCGCAGAGGGATTACAGATATCTTAATCTGAAATTCAGAAGCTGTGTTTAATTTACAGCTTCATTGGGTGGATATTTGATTTCAGTTAACAACTAACATAGGTTCCCTACCATATGTTGGTCCTTTAGCCTACCAAAAATAGGTTATCATGCCGTTCCTTGACACAATGGTGAAGCTCAGAAACATAAATCTACTCTAACCCTACATTAGTTTCTGAAAGTATTAATCAAAAGTCTACTGAAATCACATGAGAAATAACGCTACAAATCATTCTTCAGAAAAAAAGCATAACAACGAAATTCTAACTCTTCTCCCATAGTTTTCTATATTTAGATTTTTTTTTTTTCAATTTGTTTTAGAAAGTTAATTGTGGCCTTTTGGGGATACAGATGAATGCCTGTACAGTTTGGGAAGGTTAATCCACTTGGTCCATCAAAGCACTTGACGTGACCTTTGGGATTTTTTGCATCTTCTTTTATTGCTGTTGCTGAGGCAGTAATAGTTGGGTTTTTTTTGATTTTAGATACTAGTCTGTGCAATTTCTATTGTCTGCATTGTGCCTTACTATTTTTTGTTTTTTTCCATGTGAATCCGCTTAGATTTGCACTTAAATTATTCTGCTGTTGTGCACTATAATGCACTTTTATTACTGATGTGCATGTTACAGGAATTTAAGTGGCCATGCTGTGACAGGTCTTATAGATTTTTTTTTTTTTTTTTTAAAAGTTCCTATATTCAAAAAGGAAAAGGCTGAGGGGAAACAAAGAAGAAAGGTTGATTTGTCTAATAGCCACATCCATTAAGAAAGTCTGGGTATTTCATTGCAAGTGAAACTAAACTCTAGGTTGTAGCTGCCCACATACACAATCAGAGGAAGGGAAGCAAATAAATTAATTTGACCCTAAAACTTCCCCAGAAATTTAAACCCTTCTGAGTTCATAACATGAAGATGTATGTCCTCCAGGCTGTAGTTAATGCGGGTGATCACTGTGCCACAGCCTGCAAAGCAGTTTCTGGCCTCGCACTGGCTGCAGTTAGGAGGTGATGGTGTTTCCCCCCTGCAGCTGCACTGTGCTCTTTGGGGTGCGAGGCAGAAGACGGTATTTCATTGGGAAGGAATGTCCTGGTGGGACGCTGCTTTCAGGGAATGTGCAACAAATGTCTAGCTAAATAAATTGCTGTACGTTTGCCAAAATTGCAAAGCAATTTAACACACCTCTGCAAAGCTGGGAAAGTGTTAAAAGTTTGTATTATCAAGAGCAACAAAAAAAAAAGTGTGAAGGAAATTAAATGGCATTTTTCCCATGGCTGTTCAAACGTGAAGGGGATAAAGGAATTGAGATGTCTTGTAATACCTGAATATCTTCAGTAATTGGCCAGTACAACTACAGCTCTCTCTTCTCTGGAATTGAGGTCAGTGCCTGACGGTTCAGAGTCCTGTAATGGACACCCTAAACCTTGTCTCTGTTTAACATCAAACCCAAGCTCTGCGATTTAGGCCTGTCCTTGGGCTTCTGGAGTTTGTTAGTCCAGCCCATTAGACAATTCCAGTCAGATGGGACTACTTCTGGGGTAAAACTAGTATGCGATAGAGGGATTTAGTGTATTTGCCGGATTATTTTATACATATCCTTGACTTTAAAGACAGGCCATCTTTAAATATTTTACTACAACTCAGAGGAAAATATTTGGCATAGTCATTGTAATGGAAGTCAAAACTTAGAGGGCTCTGTACCCCAAGTGTTGCCTTGTTACTTACAGCAGTCAATGCAGCTTCTGTGCCTCTGTTTCAAATAACTATTAAAGCAGATATGAGAACGTTTTAAACTTAAGATACTTTATGGTATAAGCTGGGCAGCTCAGAAAGGGATGCTGTTGGGCATGCAGAGCAGATGCTCACCACAGGAACTGGTTCTTTGAAATCCCAGGCTGAAAGACATTATATAGCCACAGAGTTGTTTTAGTAAATATTTATGATTCATAGTTGTTTTCTGTTTGGGTGTTTCCCTGAGACTTTCAAAGAGCCTTTCTGTGCATTTATTTTCTCTTTAAAAGCAAAAAGCCTTTGCGTGTATTTGTTTTTTGTTTAAAAGGAAAAAAATGAAAGCAAAGTAAAGCATATTTGAAATGCTGTAATGCAGCAGTTTCTCCTTTGCTGTCGTCATGATGGTTGGTTTCTATTCCGCAAGCCTCTTGATACCAAATGCAGGCAGGTAAGTGCTGAATGAGGAAAGAAATAGTACTTTGCCATTTGCCTTGGAGTTCCCTGCTGGCGTGGCACAGAGACTACAGCTTGGCAGGTCTGTACAGTGTTATTTAACACATCGTAAATGCTCTAAAGTGCCCTTCCTAAGGTCAGATATCTGCTGTCAAGTCCAGGGTGACATATCACAAACATTCTGAAAGACTGAGCACGGAAAACAAAGGCTGGTTTTGAAAGTGCTTTAGTAGCCCAAATTAGTCGTAACTCCCAAGAACTGTGACGCAGTGTTGCTTTGGGGGCTGGATAAACTCCAGGTATGAGCAGTTCTCCTGGTTTTCAGATTGCCAGCTGGCTACAGCTGCTAGAAGTGTTCATGGATCTTGAACTAAGTCCTGGTTTGGATGTTGCATTTTAAGTGGTATTTGATAATTTCTGTACTTAGCACATGTCCGTAAGATTTGGACTCGCTGAGACAGGGATACTGCTGTGTGTATGGCTGGGAGAAAGGCAGGATGGAGCAGTCCCTGCTCTATGGGCACAGTCCCAGCCCGAGATGTGACAGGGAAACCCTTCTGTGAGTAGCCTGCTCTCACTCTTCCACTCTTATCCTCAGGCTTCACCGATAACTGTAAACAGCTTGACTGAAAAGCCAGCAGAGTTTGAGGAAGACTTCTGCTCTTGAGTATGCAGGCAGTCAGGCATCGTGGTGTGGTGTAGAAGAGTCCTTAAACTTTTGCTTGTCCCAAAGATGTCAGTGGCATTTCACTTCTTGCCTGAATCAGGATTTGTAGTGCGAATGTCTCATTATTCAAATTGTCTCCATTCAAGATACCTGACCCCCCAGCAAAAAAAACCCACTTTGTCAATGGCACTGTGAACTTGCCATGGGGGTCTGTAATGATGTGTGGCTCTGGAGTTACCCCATCTGTGAGCAGGGCGCAGAGAGGGAGTGACGTTAAAAGCCCAGCGACACACAGTCAAGGAGCACTGCAGTGCTTATGCGTCTGAAGTGGATTGAGAACTGGCTGAATGGCGGAACTCGGAGGGCTGTCATCAGCGGCGCTGAGTCTAGTTGGAGGCCGGTAACTAGTGGTGTCCCTCAGGGGTCAGTACTGGGCCCAGTCTTGTTTAACTTCTTCATCAACGACCTGGATGAAGAGTTAGAATGATGTACCCTCAGCAAGTTTGCTGATGACACCAAACTGGGAGGTGTGGTAGACACGCCAGAAGGCTGTGCTGCCATTCAGCGTGACCTGGACAGGCTGGAAAGTTGGGCAGAGGAACCTGATGAGGTTCAACAAGGGCAAATGCAGGGTCCTGCACCTGGGGAGGAACAACCCCATGCACCAGTACAGGCTTGGGATGGACCTGCTGGAGAGCAGCTCTGTGGAAAGGGACCTGGGAGTCCTAGTGGACGACAAGTTGACCATGAGCCAGCAGTGTGCCCTGGCTGCCAAGAAGGCCAATGGCATTCTGGGATGCATCAAGAGGAGTGTGGCCAGCAGGACAAGGGAGGTTCTCCTTCCCCTCTACACTGCCCTGGTGAGGCCTCATCTGGAGTACTGCGTCCAGTTCTGGGCTCCCCCGTTCAAGAAAGATGAGGAGCTACTGGAGAGAGTCCGGCGGAGGGCTACGAGGATGGTGAGGGGACTGGAGCATCTCTCCTATGAGGAGAGGCTGAGGGAGCTGGGCTTCTTCAGCCTGAAGAAGGCTGAGAGGGGACCTAATATATGCTTACAAATATCTGCAGGGTGGGTGTCAGGAGGATGGGGCCAAGCTCTTTCCAGTGGTGCCCAGCGACAGGACAAGGGGCAACGGGC
>Ga0065711_1030500_pt1 | contig 32316 bp, 14 predicted proteins | sample Hoacrofraction12_FD_59098 | JGI IMG/M metagenome (GOLD analysis project Ga0065711, IMG submission 59098) | Hoatzin crop microbial communities from Cojedes, Venezuela - Epithelial fraction 12 v2 (version 2) | ecosystem: Host-associated > Birds > Digestive system > Esophagus > Crop | place...
GCAAAACCCCATGTCTCAGGGTATTTGACCATTAAAAAAAAAAAAAAAAGAAAGAAAGAATGCACCAGACCTCAAAAACAGCCTTCAAAATTACATTTTACGGACTTTCCAATTGTAAGGACAGTCTGTGTAATATTATAAAAAATAATGGCACAAACACAAGGGAAGGCATAGTCTGTCTTACAGAGTACTGATTATTGGAGATGTTTATAGTATAGAAAAAAGTTGATAAGTTAGAGAAATACAACATTCACCTTGTTTTCTACACTGCCTTTTCAAGTGGGAAAAAATGTTTATTGTTTCTCAGGCTGGTCATATTTTAAATGGAAAAATCACTGAGAGGCCACAAACAAGAAACTACGTTGCGAGAGCCCTGCAGGTTTTCATCAGAACTACACCGCCATTTGTCAGTGCTACTGGTGTGAACGCAGTACCATCCCGCCAGCCGTTACATACCATCTCGCCTTTTACAGATGGCCAGAATCCCCACGGTCAGTGAAAGACCACAGTTTGCCTGGCTTTGCAGAGACTGAGCTCCCTCACCTCCACCCACCCTTCTTATTATTTGTTAAAAAGGAAAGAAGTAGAACAGTGACTAAGGATGGACCGTACTTATAAAGAGATACCAACTGCATGGCTTTTCCTCACCTTTGCCTCCTCATTGACATCCCAAGTAAAGGACACAGCATTGAATGCGATTTCTTCAATATTCCCAATGGTATTAAAACTCTCCTTGTAGTCAGCTGTAAAAAATAACAAACAAAAGACTCACGAAAAAGGTTTTAACTTTCTCTTTTACAATTCATGGTATATCCTTGCTTTTCCAGCTGGATTGTCTAACACATCAAAACTATCTCTTGTATTATTTATGTTGAATTATTAATAGGCTTAATTGCAAAAAGGTAATATACTGCAGCTTGAGCCTTATGCATAGTATACCACTAGCTAGTGTTCTTGAAAAATAATGCTTGCTCTCAAAAAGGAATCAGCGTGACCGTAGCAGGAATGAGTGGATGCATTCATCAGCTTGGCCAAGGCATGGCCAAAACTGGAAAATTAACTAAAAGCTACTGAAACATTTAAAGGAACTGTTCAAACCTTGACATACATAAATGACATTATGGTAAATCCTAATGCAGCTTTCTAAAAGCTAAGACCTATAATTGGATGAAACAATAAGGACAGTACATTCCTTGCCCAGCCATTTCAACTTTCCCAGGAATTACTGCACTGGATGCCGGATCTCTATTTAAAGAGAAAAAAAAAAAAGAACTCACACATACCAACACAAGCCGAACCTATCTTCAAAGTATATGCGATACTAAAGTAGCAAACAAACAAAACAAAGTATTTTTGAATTGTCTCACTACAAAATCTGTACCCTCTTCTCACTTCTTTCCAAAGGGCCGTTCATATCACCAATAAGTTAACGTTTCAGAAGGAATGCGAAGCTAGAGAGAGGAAGACCAAATTTCATAGGTGATCCAAACGCCCCCAATAATAGCAAGGGCAGAAAACCATGTAAGACAGACAACTTCCAGGTCTTCTTTATAATCAAAAAGAGAAACAAGCCCCCTTTTTCTCTCTCTTTGCTAGCCAGTTTAACGCACTTTTTGCTGACAGATTAAGAGAAAGAGTAGGTTTGTAAGGAGGTAGTATCTGCTTGATTAAAGGAACTTCCAGATTCTTCACACAAATGCATCAGATCTCTCTGGGACATACACATTTCCTCATAATTCCTCCAGGGCTGCGATTGAACTCTGTACCAGAGGGTTGAGATTACGTCTTGCGGCAATCTTGATCTAATGTTTGCCCAAATCTGCGCTTCAGAAGCACACTTATTCTCAGCTTCGTAATAAGTTATAGAAAGAGGATGGTTTTGTATTCTATGACTATTCTTTGGACGCCCAAATGGTTTCAATACTCATTTCTTTTGCCCTTCTAAAAATAAACTGTTGGTGTCTAAAGAACAACTTCTAGGTAATAACTGTTTTAAAATCATTTATAACAAAACCACTGCTATGAGAATTATTTAAACATTTGAGACTTGCAATCAATATACTTTTCTTCCATCTGAAATGTAGGGATGCTGGCACTTCACTGGGCAAGTAAAACTGTGTGCCTGGGATACATGAATGATTTTGGATACAGTAAAAATTGACTATTCTGACCATAGGGACAGCACAAGGTATTTGGTGATGCAGCAAGCGAACATGGTGTTTGAGAGGGCAGGAAGGCTTTTCATTCCCATTGTGAACTCAGACCCCCTTTCTAACTGAAGTCAATGGCTTCACTATCTAAATTTATTGTGGGAATGCATATCAGAGGAATTAGAAAACATGTAAGTAGTTTAATACTCGTGTGCACACATCCACCCACCCCTTAAATTTATGATTCACCAGAAAGTGCCTTGTGCAACTGACTGCTGCATATGGGCGTGCTGTGTAGGTGCACTTTGGAAAGACACGAACAAGATGTCTTGTAAAGACACATGTTTTCTTCTCCTCAAAGGCTGCCAGAACCTCGCATCCCACCAACCCCTCCCTTCCCCCAGCACATGCCTCCACTTCCTTAATTGCCATACACAAATCTCATGGAATGTCTATGTGACACACTGTTTAAAAGCAGAAATGCATCCTATTCCCCTCAATTTACAGATAATTAAAGAAGGATCCTCAGTAGATTAAGAAAGCATTTACATCCAAGGATATCTGAAAGCTGTTAGTGTGACTACAGTTTTTCCTCTTCTGTTGCTCTGAGTTACCAGAAATAGAAAATTAGGATTCTTCAATATGCAAGAAAACAGCTCTGCAGGAATTATTTCCTCTTTTATTGGGTAAACAGCATATTAAACAACAAAAAATTTTCAACATTAAACACTAATCATTTGCATGCATTACATACCATTGTAGTAGTTTTTGTATTGTGCACATAAATAATACAAACTATCCTGCAAAAAAAAGTGGGCAAGATTCAGGAGCACAAATAACCCCAATCTAAAGCTTGCACACCCACCCTGTATGTCCATGTTTGAACCTGTTCCAGTGTCTATCAAATTATAGTACTGATTCTAAATGATCAGTATGGGCTGCAATTTAGTATTGTATTCTTTATTTGGCTTTATTTTAAAAGAAAAAGCTAGTGATCCAATGTCACAGCCCAGCACTGTGGAAAAGTCAGCTTTTTTTTTCCCCCCCTCACTCCTACTAAAAACAGTGAAAGTGCCTCCCTCCTTCTTCAGGAAAAATCCATAGCAGCACATAGCCTAAATTCTGGAAAACACCTTTCCTTCTTGCTTAATAAGCATCAAGTCCTCAGGTTGATTCCTCAAGCACTAAGGACTTGCTTACATGTAAGTACATGCTTATCCTATTAACTTCAACGCATCTTCAGACCCAGTACTGCAGCTAATCCATTCAATCCTCCCTCCTCCCAGGAGGTGCATCGGCCAGCACACTAAACAAATTAAAGCAGTGACCCCTGCATATCTGGAGTGAGGGAACAAGTCACTCCATTTCCTCTGATCTCCAGAACATAACTGCAGGCCAGAAGGCAGGCAGACAGACCTGTACCACCGAAGAAAGCAGCACAGAGTCATTACCCCTGTCTGAGGGCTAACTGGCTGGATCCCAGAACTAGAACACCCTAAGTTCATTTGAGCGTCTGCCCGCTAATGACCAAGTCATGCTCCGGATCAAAAGTGCATTCATAAACAATTAAAAAGCATTCACAGATGTTAAGCATATGCTACAAACATTACATTAAAATAATATTAATGATTATAAATCTCCATGGAACGGTTTATACAGATTTATGGCTATTCACAGATAGTTTTAAAGGAGCCGAATACATTATTAATCCTTTATATACTGTTGACACTTGGAGTGAAATCCAAAACAGAGAAGTGAGACTACTAGCAGATTGCCAGACCATCCCATGAGTGATACACACCCCATCCTTAGCAAGCTTCTCTCACTGCCTGTTTAAATGGTTCTCCAGGCTGTACCCTGGTATTTGCTAATCTCCCTCATAGACACCTAATTTTCCCTGTTAACTACACAGGGCCTGGACACTAACTCAGCAATTCTTTACAGGAGCCCTTCAAGGATCTGAACTTTTAATGTAAAGGGAAATCTTCAGAGTCACACAATAATTTAGCTTGGAAGGGACCCCTGGAGGTTATCCAGATCAACCCCTACCTTACTGTGGCTCAAAGCAGGGCTAACTTCAAATCTGGATGAAGTTCCTCAGATCATCTGACAAGAAAACTGGAAGATTTTGCTAAACACAGTTTGATGCTTGTATGGGAAATGTAGTAGGGAGCCATTCTGCCCTAATAATCCAAATATCCAGAATGTAGGTCCCAAAGAAAATGAAATGTACTTCAAAAATTATGTACTTGACAAGACCTAAGGCTGTATTTCAGTTGCTCACAAGAAAGCACTACTGAGCAACATCTAGGTCTTTCTTCTGAAAACACCGAGGTGAACTGTGCTTTTACAGTTCTTACATCTGACAGGAAGTGCTATATCAGTAAGTCTTACTACACTGGGCTTTGCTCATGTTTGCAGTCCAAATAAAGAATACGTGCCAGAGTGCCTCAAAAGTCAGCCCAGACCTATTTCATCTCAAACTAATGGAAACATAAAAGAGATTCACTTTAATATAGATAAACACACAGCTCACGTACAATGCTTGTTTTGAAGAGCACTATTTTACAGAATATGTATCATAACCCATCTCGCTCGGGTAAGGGGACTGAAATGTGCCAGTACACTGTGAGTGCAGTGAAGTCGGAGGGTGTTGGCACTGCGGTGGAACGAGCTCCTCAGCACATACCTTAGAAGGTATGAGCATTAGCAGTGCAAGCTTGCATGGACTAGCACAAAAAAAAACCAGGCAGCCTTCAGAAACAGCTGTGACGTGGCATACTGGTTTTTCTAACTTGTCATGATAGGAGTCATTTGGTCTGGAAGTTTTACTGCCCCAACTACCCCAAAGGCCAAAAGGAAAAAAAAAAAAAAAAAAATAGTTGGGGAAACAGTTCAGCCAGAACTATGATGATAAGACAAGAGGCAGAGAGGAAACTGAGGCAGAGGTGCTTTGACCACATACACTTGACTAAAGAATGCCAGCCTCTTTGGAGGCTGCAGCATTTGAAAGTGGAAAGGCACTGCATGAGTAGGATCACTTAGGGACTGATGCTCTGATCACCCTGTTCAATCACCCCTGAAGTCTTGCAGTGCTCTCTCCAAGTAACTCTGATTTTTTTTTCACCCTCCTCTCTGCCCCCTCCAATTCCTGCCATTAAACGGTTTGGTTCCCTCAGGCGGTCAAAACAAGATAGACTTTGTCTGCTTTATTCTTGCCGACTCCTTTGACAGGAATCTGCTGCAGATGGCTGCAGATGGCTGCGTGTGTAAACTGCCCGTGGGAGGGGAGAAGTGCTTGATGTCTAGACACTCCCACAGATTTCGACTTCAGGCTCCTTGGCAGCAGGTATGCGCTCTTCCTCTGCTAATATCTCCCAAGCATGTGGACAGGGCAGTTGTGGCTGAAATGGGCCTGTAAATACCTCAGACGGGATGAACAGGTCTCTTGGGATAGCACACCAGAGCTTGCTTCTCCCTCACTTCTCTGACACCAACAAGACTCAAAAACTGGAGGTGTAGGAGTCCTGCACGCTCCTTTGCAGTCACCATAACGATGGTATCTTCAGTGTCAGACTGCACTTGCACATCAGCTAACATAACTGTTATGTGGGCTGATACCGTTACTGGATCAAAGAATGGATCGGCCTATGAAAAACGAAAGGAAACAAACACTCTGCCACTCCTGAGGAGGTGCAGACCTGTACTTCCCAGCAGCAGGAGGTGGCACGCCGTTAGATATGCATGCAAGGGTCAGCACTTCTTTGTGACTACTGAGGACTATTCCTTCTGCATGGTCTCCATCCTGCTTCACAGACCCCACAGCCCAGTCCTAGCAGGGACAAGCCATTGCTAAAAACTGGCACAAGCCTTGCAGTCATCACCAGTATATCCCACCGCATCCCTGTGTAAGGTACCAGAGCTTTCCACATTCTGCAATCTGCTCTGAAACATTTGGAGATCCTCTTACACTCACCAATGTCGAGGACCCTCTGTTTAGCTGTGTGCTGCCGAGAATGCCAGTATTTCCAGTACTTCAGCTGTTCATCTCTGTTTTTATCCTCACTGAAAACAACCATGACCACGCTCTAAGAAAATCAACAGCACAATTTGCATTAGTTAATATAACTAATAGTCGGAAACACAAAAATTAAAATCTCCCATATGCCTCTAACGCCAATCTAGTCACTGCCCTCCCCCAGTACTTTGGTTGTAGAAGATTGCTGGGTTTTATTCCAGTCCAACATTGCAATGCACTTAAAGACTCAGGGCAGCAGAAGTGTAGTTTTAAAATCATGCAGGGCTGGGTTTATGTTCTTGACAGTCCAAATAAATCTAAGAATATGATTAAAAGAAGTCTAAGTTCCCTTAAGTAAAAAGTGGTCATTTCAAAGTCAGAGGAGACCCCGTTCCAATTCCGATCCAAGTCCAGTCCAAGTGTTGGAGTTCAGATTGCTTGTCACTCTGGAAGATGGCTGACATTACACTGTAAAAGGATATCTTGTTATGGAGCTCAGGCTCGCTGGCTAAAGGTAGGATTTTCTCAGTTTTACCATACATAGTCAAAATACTCTTCTCAGTAGCAGGACTGTTGCATACACGTATTTAATGACAAACTCAGTGTGACTATTCACTGAGTTTTGCTGAGCTTTTCAGTTCTGAATTCCCTTTGTTAAACTGCATGACTCAAAGGAAACAGATTGAAACTTTACACAAAACTTCACATAGGTAATAAAGGCTTTTTAAAAAAGCCATGCTGTAGGCAAGCAAAAAAAAAAAACAACAAATACAAAATGAAAGAATGCTTGTACTAGGTAAAGTTAAGTGAAAAGAAATCATGGAGAACAAAAAATTCACTTTTAAATATCCTGTTTTGTTCCCATTCTTCCTTTAATCCCAAGTCACCAAACTCATAAAAAAATACTATCAAACTGTTGCTGTTTCATAAGCCAATGAGCTGGGTCACGATTGATTCATGATCTATGTCCCTCCACGCAGTCACCACCATAACCCTTCATGTGCTCTGCAACCTTCTCCTTTCCACCTATAAAAGCTGAACGTCATCACTGCATCTTCCATGTCTAGTTGCTGCGTGGGCACAAGGCAGTTTATGCCGTGGATGAGTTCTGAGGTATGTACACGCTTACTGGCTGACCATCAGGTACTTGCTGGCTGGCCAGCTGATGCACTAACCAGAACTGGCAATGCAGACTGTAGCTTTTCCACCTAGGACAGCATTCATCTCTTTCCTCTATGAGCCACTTACATGGAACTTGTAGAGGTTTAATACCTTCAAAACCTCTTGCTCCTCTGTCAGGTTGGGATGGAATAGGCAATAACAGTCACTTGGCTGGGGGCCTGGCAAACAGAACACGATCATGAAAGTCGCGTGTGGTTTCACAATCTTCAAAAGAAACAGTCTCATCTCTCCTTTACAATTTCCACCCTGCTGCCACAGCTTCAAAACTCATGTGGCTGTGCAGCGAACGAGGCTTATGAGGACTGGTTTTCAGCCAGGCTAGTGATCTCCTGACTCCTGTTTCAGCTGTACAAGTGCTAGAGCTGGCACCACAAAGTGGGAAGGAACGTGTGCCTGGCAGGGAGAGAGACCTTTCAGCAGCAGAGAAGTCTTCCATCAGCTTCAGCCAACAACGAAACGCCATCATCAGCCTCATGTCCTTAGGAAACTAGGCTAAAAATTAACTGCTATTTAGGTTTACAAATCATTGCCTCTCTTCAGGAAGAGTCTCTCTAAACTTCATGTGTTATAGAAACATATAGGTTGTTGTCTGCTTCGCTGCTCATGTTGACTTTCGCCAGTTCCTTCAACTAAAATTAGCATATTTTTACCCTACTTCATTTATTTGGATGGAAACATTTTTGCAGCCTTGTACATACGCAGCCCTTCCAGCTTCAGGGTGAAATTCGCAGGGCAGCAATTCTGAGGCTCATTGTTCATTCCAAGGTTATTGGGTTGGGATTTGCTTACTCATAAACATTACCAGGGAAACCAGGAGGCCTGTTCACCAGGCAGATGTTGCTGAATACCCGAGCTCCAGTTCTACCCACAGAATCTAAGGTGTGAATCACCCATTTTGTCATACTTCTCGGTAAATATCAAGTGAAAGCTCACACTTGTAACATGTAAACGATTTTAAATTTATGTCACAAAGGGTGGCTTCAACTCTTCACATTTTATCTGAAACGCACTGGAAAGCAGCTGCCGAAGTGAACAAGTGAGTGAAGATGGACTTGCACAGTAGGTGTAGCAGTTCTCTGATTTTTTTCATTAATCATGGCAATTATAAGCTCATCAATGTCAAGTGCAGTATCTGTGCAATTACCAACCTGCCAAACCATAAACTGAGGCAGATAAGTACATAATTAACTCATAAGGTCACACTATGAAAAAACTGTTTTTGTGATATATTTGAGACCACCATCAATATTACTCTCCCACCTTTACATTGGGCATAAGAGTAAGCTTGCTCTGTCCCCTCCCACAAGAAAAAAAAAATTTAAAAACAACCAGCCACAACTACACTTATCTGCAGAGCTCCATTCTCATCTAGGAAAGAAATTGGACTATACCCTGACTTTGCTGATGGGATGCCGGAAACATTTGTTGTCACCCGTCTCGCTCAGGGTGATGGCGTAGAACTGTCCTTTGTTCAAGTAGGTCATGGGCCCCTCCCCTTGCTTTTGACGCAGGGATTTGGTTGCTTCTAGCGTATACTGAAAAGTGCTGCTGAAAAGACAGGGAGAGAAACACCAACACAATCCATATCACTTTCTCCTTTTCTCTTTGTTCCCATTTATTACATATTTCATGCATTGTATAAGCAAGGCATAAGAAGCTAATAATAAAATTCCAGGAAAATGTCAAACAGGTATTTAAAAATGCTATTTTCTTTTTTCAAGTTTACCAGATCCGGAAATCAAACACAAAACTATCCAGACTGTAAGTCTCTTTGAGCAAAGACTACATCTTTGCCTTCTCTGAAAAGAACCATCGTGAAGTACAAGACTACAAACCCCACAGCGACAGCATCAAATACCAGGAGGGAATTCAGTATGATTTGCAGGAAATCAGTTACGCTTCACAGATATTCAAACTTAGAAGTGTCACAGAAAGAGAAATTTAAAAGAAAAAAAAAAACAGCAAATCAACAACAAAAAAGAATAAAACTTGTTGCAAAAGATGGACACGGCGAATAGCAAGTCCAGCTGCTACTTTCAGCACAGGGTAGAGAAGGAATACAACCAGAAGTGACAGTAGGTTCATTTGTTTAAAGGCAACATGCAATCAAGGTTTTCACAAGCCTTCTTTTCAAAATTAGCCAGACAGAACAAAGTACCTACATTTAGTTGTATCTGCAATCAAGTAACCTCCCTTCAGAAAAAGACAAAAATTCAGAGAAAAACAGTTTACTTTTGTATTAGAAGTCAGACTTTAGAAAAGACCCTCCTTCACAGAAGAACTTTCCACCTTCAAAGCAGTTCTCAAACCACGAACAGTTAAAGCTTCATTAACTAGTCAGCTGCTGGCTGAACACAATTCTCAGAGAGCCTCTTCCAGCCGCCTTCTCCAATAACAGGCTTAAACAATAATCCAACATAAATGACACCTGCAGCTCTTCACATTATCTTAAACAAAAAATCATGTTAACCTTGCAGAATAAATCTCCTCTTCAAACTGCATTTTGTCACCACAGGAAGCTTAATGCAAGGAGTCACTTGCAGGATGTCCTCACAGACTGGAGATATGGGTACGGGGGAAGCATTTTCACAAAAGTCCTTATTCAGCAAAATTATTTAAGCAGTGCTGACTTGAATGAATATGTTGGCCCAAAACAACACTGTATCCTTAACTTTCTAGTTCAAGTAAATACTCTGGATCGTCATAACACTCCCATAGCAATATGGAAATAAGGGGAAGAAAAAAACTTTTTTAACTATACAATGAAAAAATAAAAACCAACAAAAAAAAAAAATCACTAAAATGCACAGATAATAATAACATTTAAATCCCCACTTGAAGAGAAGGTAGAAGAAAAAAGTAACCTGATCGACTGTCTTTCCACCCAAAGGAAGAAGTTTCAGACAGTTTAATATCAATTATTTAGTTTAATATCAATCATTCAAAAAAATCAAGACAATTTCTAAGTTTTTCTTAGCTTATAAATGGAAATCCAGTCATTTTTCTAGTTGCTTAAAAGGTACAACTTGAAAGCCAAACTAAGGTAAAAAGAAAACACTAGCCTACACCTATCCAACCCGCTGATGGCAGTACCAGCTCTTCCCAGCAGCGCAGTTGCTGCCCACATAAAGGCTCTTGCCTGCAGGGAGCATGAAGGGGACTGCGGTCCCCTCCGCTGTAGTGCACGCTGCCGCAGCCCCTCTGTCCTGCATGCGCAGAGAACAGGGGCTTTGACGCTGGCACATGGTACATCCCCATCCGAGTGGGCTGGAAGGGCAGAACTGCTGGTGCTGGGGACCCAGCATCCACCCAATCCACACTTGTCCCATGGATTGACCACCCATTAGCGGTGGGGACACATCCTCTGATTTAGTGTCACACGAAGGGACTGCAGGTCACGTGCTGCAAGACTGCGGCATGACACATACCAAAGCATGCTGAGGGCACCTCAAAACCTCCCACCAGACAGAAGGTCTATGGAGGACACGTGCTGGGAAGGGCTTAGGATGAACGAAAGTCAGACACGCGGTGTCTTAACAGAGCTGCCTACAGTCTGCCACGGTCTGGTCTTCTGTCTCCTGGCATTCTGTATGTTTCAGAAAGACGTTGAAAAGTTTAAATCCCAGACACGCTGCACCTGGCAGTCTCTGTGTGGTACCACTTGGGAATTTTCATCTTGTTCCCAGCTGGCAATCGAAATGTGCCCTACAGCAGGAGGGTTACTAATAGACTTAAAATTCATTGCAGTGACTCAAATGATTATACTACAATTCTGAATCTCACCATGAGTCTTAACTAAAGCCCCCTGTAGTCATTAAGGGATCTTCTATCAGGCTTCCAATTACTTTCATATTGACCACTTTTATTTTTTCCCCCTCCAGTCTGAAGTTTTCATTTCTGAGCACCTATCACTTCCACGTAACTTCCAGGAAAGACATGTTTCGTTTTTCCTAACGCACATTTAGAGGTCTCATTCTAATGTGGACCTGGGCCACAGCATGAAAGACTTAACGTCTGAGAATTATTAACCATACTAATGCTTCAGGATTCTATTTTACAAATACCCAGTGTAGTAAGTGAGCAGTCTTTGCTAAATATCTGTTTCATATGTACTGCCTATATAATGACTCAGTTCTGAGCTCACTGCAGTCAGTGATTGTTTTAATATTCCTCACAAAAAAGACCAAGCTGTAACAAACCTCCACTACAGAAGCAGTCATATGCCTACTCCAGGAAAAATATGTAGGCATGTTCCTGTTTCTAAAGTGAGAGTAATCTCTCAGATATAAACAGAACTATTCACAAGCATGAAACGAAGCATCAGCTTATAAACTGTACTGACCACAGTCTTTAGTAATTAGTCACTCTGCAGTGTTTGCCTATTCTACATGCACATTTTTCTGTGCTTAGGGAAGGTGCCATTCCTTTCAAGCCTCAATTTTTGGAACTTTTCAAAAATCTTTTCTGAATTCTTAGGATATTTTACATGGTTTGTAATAGGTAGTTCATTTATGTTCTTTTATAGGTAAACATGAAGCACCACAACAAGCAGTGTAAAAAGACAGAGGGTTTCCCAGAAAACCTATTAGGAGTAGCTAGAAAAAACAAATGGTAAAATCAAAGATGCGAATTCCATGAGGTTGGTGGAGCCATTTCAACCATCCTGGACATCTGACTTGTGCATCCTACCATCCGGAAAGGTGGGGAAGATCTTCCATGACCTGGCTGTCAAAGCTGTGCCCTGTTACCTGGGGGACCTCTCTTAACAGTTTTAATCTCACCTATTTCCAGGGGGTTTCAGAAGAGTTTGACTTGAAACAATGCTGATGGAAGATAACAAATGAAGATATAAACTGGTCAGATATGAAAGGTAACATGCACAGGAGAAGGGGAGAGTGATGCTGGGCAGTGTCAAGGGAGCCCTGCAGATGCCCCAGGGTGATGAAAGCAAAGGTGGGAAGTGGACGCAGGCAGCCTCTCCTCGATACATTCCTATGTGATGCCAGTCAACACATTTCAAAGCTTACGCCATACCTTGTTTGTTCGTAAATATATTCTTCAGCCCCCACTGACACACTGCGATACTTCTGAAAAATAAAAACAACAATTAAATCTAGTTTGATACAATCAAAATGCAAATGCCAACAAAAGTAGAATTGTATTTATTTAAGAACCCCTCAGAAGAAACCATCAACCATTTAAAACTCAGAATCCCTAAAAACTGGAGTGGATCCTACAATCCTCCACTAGAATTGACAGAGATAATTCATTTATGTTAAGCTTTTAGAGTTTTTCATAACCTAACTGCTGCAGGAATGCAGCTGAAAAACCATCTTCTGCCTTATTAAACTCCTTGCCTACATGTTAACTTTTACGAAAAGAAGCCTGCAAAAATGTACCCCATCTCAAAGACAAGTAGATTTTGAAATGAAATAATAGTTTTCCTAGAGACTTCACTTTTTGTTTTGTTTTGCTTTATTTAAAAATATATGCGTGGTTAGCTAACCTTAAGGCCTACAATGAAATGCTGACAAAAATTCAGTTTGCTACACCGTCTGCTTTGAATAGGAGTGGCAACGCAGGCTAAGGAAATATTTTACCTTCAGTGTAAGATTCTGTTTGAGCAAAACACAGGCTTTACCAGATGAAAGGAGACCTACAGTCACTCTTTAAAAAAAAAAAAAAAAAATGAAGAGACATTTACTAAAAAAAATTATATCAAGAGGTGGAATTCTGATAAACTGAAATCTTTTTGCACAGACTAAGCAAGGATTTGTACTCTGTCTTCCCAAGCAAACGAGCCCGTTCATATTCTACTGTGTAAGCCTTGCTGCTGCTTCTTGGCTTGCCTTTTGCCTGAAACATGTTTTTGCAGATGTCTCTCTGATTCACTGATGGATCACTACTCCAGGATTTCTTTTGTGATCACCAGTACGCAATTAAAGGTTGCTTTGTTTCCAGAAGTGTCAAGTCAGGCAATTTTTGAAATTGTAATTTTACCTTACGCACAACTGTGCCACAACAAATATCCAGGCAGATACTAGTTAAGAGCAAACATATGTACTGGTTAGGAACATTTCCTGAAGATCAAAAGTCAAGCATCCATGAGGAGTAGGATAGATAAATACTCTAAGAAATCTAACATCTGAGGGGTATTACAATAAAGATGTTCCCACATTAACATGCTAATCATTTTTTATATGAAGGCTAGAGGCTGACATTGTCAAAAACATTCAATTTACTTACCTATCCCCGAAAACTTTGTCTATACTAAAAGGACTAACAAATTAATCACAACTAAATAAGAATATGAAAAAGATGAGAAAGGTATATTTACATAATGGTTAAAATTGTATCTGAAGAACATAGCAAATGATTGACTGAAGTGTCCACTACCACAGGGATCTACAAAAACTCACCACTCCTTCAGTATAACAGAACTAAGTCACTCAAATGTTTTGAAACAATTTCTAAGTATGTATTCACAATGTGTCTAACAATTGAGCAGATATCAGAGCAAATCTACTGCAGCCAAACCCAGCCATTCTCACCGAGTAGGAAAACTAGTAAGAACAACTGTATTTCTACTTTAAATGCTATTTAGCACAAGTTTCTCCTTTGGAATATACTGACATTTTACCTCACGCTGTCCCCACACCTGCCTCCTACAGCGGTCCCCACATAACAGCACATGGCTGGAGAAGCCGTCGGAGCGCTGCAGGGTGAAGCGCATCCCAGGATTTGGGTAGTTGAGAAAAAAGGAAGGTACAGGCTAAGGGTTGAGTAAGGCTGCAGCAGGGCGGGAAAGCTCTTGCTGCTCCTGTGCCATAAGCATGCAGGTGTTTGGGGCCAGAAGGCCCAAATTCACTTTTTACCTCGAAGTTAAACGACTGTGCACATTTGATGGCACTCTGCACAGCAGAGGCAGGTTGTTGGCATAGCTCTCGTCAGCACATCCCAGAACAAACCAGCGTAATGGAATCACTCAGCTACAGCACCCCAGGGAAAGCCATGAGTACACTACCACTGGACTCGCATAAAGAGCCATTTACCACTTACAATGAAAAACAGCTGAAATGATGTGGTTTGTTAATGCAGAGCAGTGTTTCTAATCCAAGGTTTGATCTTACTGATTTTTCAATATCAAGCTAGATTTCTTCATTAATTATTCATTTAGTTGACCTAAATGTGTTCTATATCTGAAAATAGATTTCGCCTCTGATCTATGATGCTTGTGTAAGGACAATTACTTTTCTATAATACACATACACACAGTAAATTTCTAATATATTCAGTCAGAACAACTCAGCCTTAATGTAGCTTGCCTTCTACTTTTGTTACATTTACAATCTCATAGAGTTGGAGGAGAAAATCCGAGGAGAGTTTTACCACCTAATATCTCTAATTATTTGCAGAGGTAGTGTCAGTCTTAAATATTTTTTACCTTTCTACATTTCTGGCTTGTTTGCATTATTCTGCAGCAGGCAAAAGCAGCCAGAGGGTACTCACTGTATGAGAGCTGACTCTATAATTACTTTGCCTCAGCATAACAGCGTAAAATAGTTACAAGGCAGCTCCCTGTCTCCCTTCTCCTCCTTATTCCCCTACATACACATACACCCAAGTCTTTCCCTGCCTGTTAACTTCTCCATTCCCCTCTAGTCACCAAATTCCACTAGTTTTTCCTCACTTGCCCATGTTGCAGAGCACAGCTTAGTGCAGCAGACAGCTGCTGAATAAATCACTTGGGTATATCTAGCAGCAGAGGCTGACACTGTTCATTTTGCACTTTCAGGAGAACATTAAGAACTTCCCAGTTACAAAGTGGCTGCTATTTCTTACTGTTACGACCAGGCCTGAAGGCAGATATTGTTAACAGGTAACAGATCTTCTCTTAGAATGGCAACTATAGTCTACTTGACACAATATCCCAGAAGACAAAAGATCAGTATCTGTTATTGTCAGTTTCCAACAAACAACTTTAAAACTGCTCTGAAACACCTCATGATGCTCCCCTCTAATCAGCGGACAGACTGACAGGAACAGGGCAAGCAGCAGAGATTAATTTGTTGAAAGAAGCATCACTGTTCTTCTAGTGGTTCTTGTGAACAGCCCAGATCTCCTTATCTTGTTTACAAGCCCAAATCTCCTTGTTTACAGCTTTTTATTGAGTTCTTAGATGCTAATTTGAGGTGAAAAACTTACTTCTGTTCCTCCGTCTTTGAAGGTGTCACTGTACGTACTGTCAGGAGTACTGCGCTGGTCATCTTTGAGATAATTCGTGTGAGGAGCAATGTTGGACACTTCATATGGTTCAAAGATAACCCCTCGGTGCTCCTCATTTTCTCCTCTTGCATAGTGTGCTTGTGGCGTCATAAAAACAGGGGTGAACTCCTCTGCTTTAACCACAGTCACTCCAGTCCCCGTGATGGGCGTTGAGCTCCCAGACACGTTTGTGTTGTATTCCCTTTTGGACGACTCCAAAGGATCTTGGTTCAAGGAAAGGTTAACCGGCACCGTCTTCAGGACTTGCACGCGGTTCTCTCCCCCGCTTAAATTAGTCTGAGCTTCTGTGGTATTAACACAATTTCTGTGAGACAAAACCAAAAATGTTAAGAATTGTCCTGACAAAGTAAGTCTCCTCCTTAAATAGCTTAATGTTCTTAGATGGCAGGGAAGGAGATCTTTCAGCTCTATCAGAGCCATAAGAAGTAGTACATTAACAAATACTAAGCAAAAGACATCTTAAGGCAAGCAGGGAGGTCCAGAGCTAGAGAAAGACAATACATATGACCTATAATTGGTATGACTTCTTACAACAAATTCTGGGTATCCGGGGTTGCTTTTGCCTTGCTTATAATTTGGATGCAAAAATCAATCCACCAGTGCAACAGCCTTCAGGTACAAAACAATTATAAAGAGTAAGGCGAGGTATGGGTTACTCAAAGTAGATAATTTGCATGTGAAATAGGCAGAATATCAACAACAAAAGTCATACACTGATGCATGCCCTTTCAGGCTGTTGACAGGCCACTGCTGCTTGTGTAACTCTGGTACCAATGCTCTTCTGAAAGAGCAAGCCCAAGAATCCCATTGTATCAGAGTAGATCAGTAACTATAGCGGCTGCAAGGTAACCTCCAGCAGCATTCCCACATCTACCCACGGTTGCTGTTGAAAGCAATCTGATTGCTGATAGTAGTTGAACTGACATAAAATTGTTAACTCGTAAAACTTTTAGTAGGTGTAACACACTGCTTTGTTTTCAATCCAGGAGATACGTTCTGACATTACAGTTCCTCTCTTGGCTTTCCACCAAAGGCCAGTTTTGTCAATCACACTCAACTTAGGAATTTCTGTGGTGTTCTCAGAAGTTAAACTGTCCCTCAAAAAAGTATCATATTCTGTTTTGAAACAGTGAACTTGTACTACTATGATTTAAACTTTCACCTTATACTGCTAGTGGAGACCATCTAAGGCTGTCCCGAACTAGCTACATTGAAATAAATCCTGTATAGCTGCTCTCCACTATAATTTTACAGGAAGATACCTTCCTGTATGTGAAAACTTAGTTCTTTCTACATAAATACACACTTTTTCTTATCCACAAGTCTTAATAAAGGCAGGAGTCAGCTTCCTCTGACTCTTCAAGTCACTTTTAGCCTACAGAGGAAGGCTGAAATCTGAGAGAAGTGAGAAAAACATTTTGAGTGAACAATTAAGAGAGAGTTACTTTATTTGCTTCTGGGCAGACCCTAAGTTATGTTAAATAAAACTATAAAAATCAGGTTACTGAGGCCCAACTACTAACTTTTTGGTCTAGAAGAAGAAAATTGAAAGAAAAGCAGCCAATAGCCAACTGTCAATATAATCTGATTTTACTAATCTCAGCAGCAGCAAAACAACAAAACACAAACAAGTCACGAAACCTTCTGCTACTTTGCATATTGCATGTTTAATAATACTGTTCAATTTTCCAATAAACTAAAAGTAAAAAGGAGTAAAGTTTGCTTCCCAAAACAGCCTTCATTCTTTTATCTTTTGGAAGAAAACCATAAACCCTCAGGCTATCATCGTTCCTTCAGTTCACAACTGATCAACACTGTTAGTAGCTGGGTATATGATTTTGAATAATACTGTACCTTTTATCTTGGTCTTCTTGATTATCACTCACTTTGTTAACAGACAACAGCCTTTTATCTCTGGGAACCTGAGAACAACACCAGGCATGGGGTCAGGTAAATGCAACTGTCAGGTATTTGCAGCTTCAGACTGCTCTACTGCAACAACTAGAAAAATGTAACTGTATCTTTGTTGTCTAGTTCACAGATGCCAGGAGCTGTTTTTCTTTGGGAGGCTGATTGTAAACAGAACGAGAATTACCAGAGGGGAAAAATGTAGAGATTATTTTCTTTCTAGTTCTTGGGCACGTAAGTCTGGAGCAAAGCACTCTTCTGTATGTCCTTATCTTTGGAATATCAAGCTACGTCAAGCTATCCCAAAATCAAAGTTTATATTCCCAAACACACACACACTTTTTACACAACAGTAAACGATGAGAAGGAAGACATGATGCTTTGATGAGCTTTGCATGGAGAACCTTTTAACTCAGAGGAAAAAGGGTTTTCAATTAAACCACAAGCGCCAGCTAAGTCCTCCTGTTACAGAGCAATCTGGAGGGAGCAGCACTCATGAATCGGGAAAGTTTGTGGATCTTTTCCTAACACAGAGACAGGTCAGGGCATGCTGGCATGTCAGCAGAGAACACTGACTTCTGCTTCATCAACAGCCATGAGAAGTAAAATTGTAGTCACATCTGGCCCCTCAACAGACTCAGAATTGACATCAAGTGATTTAAAAGATTTTTCTTCCCAAATACCGGTTTCCTGACACCAGCACAGATATGAAATCACCAAGGGCAAAGTTGCTGCCATGACCATACTTTCTTCTTCTTGCTGAGCCAGCAATTTGGGAGCTAAAACTTCTACCTTTTACAAAAGAAGGTATATCCACTCCATCAGAGCAGTTAAATCAGGATTAAAGAGCACGAATAGACATGAGAATGGGCTAAAGCTGTGCGTTTTATCTTTAAATAAAGAAAAATCAGGAAAATATCTGAATTTAGAGGAAAAACAATACTACAGTGCACTACAGTAGCCAAGGTTAACATCAGCTATATCTGAAAGACAACGGCAGAGTCAGAGAGTACTAGCCAGAGCCTTTGCTTCTCTTAGGGACATCTTCTCTCCCTGTTAAGTGTCCTGCTGGTTAAAAAACCTCTTTCACGTATTTCAGAAGTGGGATCCAAACCACAACTAGCACACGTCGATTCCCCTGTTAAGATCATATATTTATCCCTGAAGCAGGGTCTGTGTTTAGGTAAATATCACTACAAGAAAAAAAAGGGGGGGGGGAACACAACCCAGTTAAGTTCAAATAATTCCTACTGACTTGAAAAAGGACTTCAAAAAAATTACCCAGCATGTCAGAACAACTGACACAGATGATAAATAAGGGCAATTCGAGAGTCTGGTGCACTGGAAGTCCTCCTCTACACTTCCACATTACAGCACAGAGGTTTAAGTTAGGTTTTAAGTTCCTGTTTGAGAGCATCAACAAGACTTGTCCTTTTCTCCCAGTTTAAGACAGAAATAGTTATGTCTGAATGCTGTAAATGGCTTTGAGATTAACACAGCTTATTCCACCTGAACCTCGAGTCTTTTGCAACTGCCTGGAACAAGGAACAGATATGTCTCTTGGAACATAGTTTTGAGAAGGAAAAGGGCTGTTCCCTGTTTTTATTTAAAAAGTCCAGCAGATTAATGAATTGCTACATACAAAGGTATTACTAAGACAGAAGCCAACGCTCCAGATGCTCATACACATCCTGAATTTTAGGAATCCGCATTAACTTCATAGACCCTGGCACTGTGGTAACTCTGAAGTAGAAAAAAGGACCTTTCTTCTTTCTCATTGGGAAAAGCTTTTCTCTGCTGACAACAACACACAAAAGCAAGGAACATATCTTGAAATACAATCGGTAAAGAAATTAAAACAATATTTAACCATAAGGTTGGTATATGGCATCTTGCCTACAACCCCTTCTCCTGAACACTCATTTAATAATCATAGCAGAGACTAAAAAGGGCACCCCTTTCTCTAAACCATTTATACTAATAAATACTAAAAGCAAAGGTTTTTAATTTCCATTCCTGCTGCTTCTTCATCAGTTACAAGGGGAGCTGGCGTTGTTCTGCTGGCATTCACAGAAGATCATCTGTCCAATGCAGCCATAGGTGGCTTCAGGAATACTGAGATAGTTTAACTGAAATGAACAATTTTATACTTTAGTGCTTGGTAGGCAACACCAATTCCATTTGCAGAGTACAAAGGGGTCAGCCTGGGTTTCAGAGTGAAATTTCTGCATTACGTATAGATGCACCCTGTAGGACTCCCCTCTGATTTCAGCAATCTCAAACATAGCTCTGCTTCAACACTATGAAATCTACAAAAAAGGAAAGTGGTATCAAAATGCTATGTAAAGCCCTGGGCTTAGAACCTGACATAAACTGGAACTGTGTGGGCTTCCCCCATATATTGACTTAGATCTCTGTGTCCAGCTCCATTTCTGTCCTCTACCTTTCTATTCAGACTGCAAACTTCCAGTGCAAGGGCTAGACCTCACTGTATGTTTGTACACAGCCTGCTGCAATCATTATACAAATAAAAATAACATGGGAAACTGTCAGATGAGAGATACTCCAGTTAAAGAGCAAACTAAAGCATGTGTGGAATGAACCAGAAAAGCAGACAAATCTACAGATGGACAAGGCCTTCCCTTCGCCACTTTTTAAAGAACACCGCAAGTATTTGAGAACAAATAAAAAGGGGGTTAATTCATCCAGCGCTCTTGCGAGGAAAGAGGAACACCACTATCCCGAAAAGACAACATGGTTGCAAATTTAATATGGGATTTCTGATTTTTCTTTTTCTCTCTGGAACTAAACACATCAAAACAGTCTCAGAAAGGCTTCCTAAAACGGACAGGGTGCTTGATACAAGTATCAAAGAGAAAACAAGATGCAGTGACTTCTGTCTTGGAAAACTGGCTCTTTTGATGCCTCTTAGAACCGTCCCCTGCTAGTGCAGCAGGGAGGAATAACAACGGAGTTACCTACTTTATAATAGTCATACAATAGGCCAAGAGCAGCAGCACTGTCCTCATCACCATTTATGCTCATCATAGCCTTGGTAGCTGCTGTTAGGGGATTCTCCAAATACGACTTCCAGGCTTCATCTTCACTGGTGTAGGCTCGTCTGGTGTTGAATGAAGTGTCATTTGGCACTAAGGCCACAAGTCGCTTGTTACTGCATAGACAGGAAGAATAAAATGGTGATCCAGAAGGGATTACTTTAGTCACAAGGCATGTTAACGAACATCACATAGCTCAATGAAAGTGATATGATTACATCAAAGAAAGCATCTCTGTAATAAACTCGCTGACATAAATACTTCTCAGTATTAGGTATCTTCAGTACTTAACAAAAATATCAAACGTGTGCAGATCTTGTGATACTATTTCAAATGTATTTTTACAAATATACAGGTAGAGCCATCAAAATACTTTAAAACTATTCAGAAAAAAGGACATAACAATATAAGGACATGTTGCCGCAGTATTTTTGCTAGATGTACACTTGATTAGGGAAAAATGCATTTAACTGAAATAAGTTAAAATAATAAGATGACATGAATGAAAACAAGAAAAAATATGTAATACTAATCAAGTGTTTACATAAACAGAGTACAGTTCAGTATTTAATACTGCGTACACCTTATGATTTAGCTATTCTCTGCTTTTGGAAAGCAGTTTGTCCATAATTTTAGAGAGGTTTTCTGTAACAGGACATGAGCAATGGGTCCAGCGGATGGAGCAGAAGTAGTCAACATATTTGGTCTCAATTTCCACTTTATCACTCATCACCTCTAGTTACAGACCCACGGCAATACACAAGGCCATTAGTGGGATTTGCAGCAGAGCAGTTTCCCCTACCCTGAAAGTGGTACAAGCTGACCAGTGTCTGCGTATATCACGGGAGAGACTGCTTCACCACAGCTATCGCTGAAATTTCCAGTATAACAGAAACATAAATGAAGCCAATAGTACGCCCTTTTGTAAAATGTTCAATAAACTCCAGGATAAAAGAGTTGGGAAAAAAAAAAGTAGCATTCCTATTACACAAGATAGTAGGCAAACAGATTAGGCAGGGAAATAGTGGACTGAGGGGGGTGCTGCTTATTGTGCGTTGCAAGAACACTGTCAAGAACTGTGGCTCAAGTTACAAGGATCACAATGAAACTTTTAACACATTACACCTTACCGATCTGAAAGCTGCAAAGATGGCGGAATAACTGAATATACCAACTTGGCTGACGAGACTAGCAGTTAGTCCCAGTCACCTTCATAAAACCTTTCTTCCCGTCTCCTACATAAAAACTGTTCATTATTCAGTCTCCTTTTTGCTCTCCCCTACCTGCAGCAGTGCCGGCTCCACAGACCGAACCCAACCAACTGGCGCTGCTGCACAGAGAGTGGCATTCAAACACTGTGTAACTGAGCCTTCTATTTGATTTCAGAAATAGGATTTGATAAAAGCACAACCACACCCAGGCAGCAAACGCTCTCAGACGCCGGAGCGTGTCTCGCCTGGCTCCCAAAGCCACAGTGACCGGCAAGCTCAGGCTTCACCCAGGGCCCCACCGCTGCTTGGCACAACCTGCCAAGAGCGTGCTCTGGTGTTTAAGGAAGAGGAGGGGGGTGGCGGAGATTATCATCTCTACGGTACAGAGCACTGTTTACAAGTTTCTTTATTTAATGAAAAACAAAACAGTCCACCTGGTACACAGAGCACACTTTTATGAGCTCTGTGGGGGAAGAGGGCATTTTGGTAGCCTCGTATCACAAAATACAGCCAACCCAACAATTACAGTTTAGATTGCATTTTCCTTTCATCTAAACTACCTGGATTTTTAGAAGCTTCCTTTCTTTTCCAAGGGCCTTTCTTTCTGCCTTGCCTTTTGCTGTCTCTTCTAAAGATTTTTCTCCTTCTTTTTTCCACATACTCATTTGTGTTTTCACTGGTTTGCTTCAGCAACCAAAGCTGAAGCACAAATTAGGAACCCACAGAAAGACAGAGAACTGCTAGGTCCGCTCGCCTTTTCAATACCTTATTGTTAGTGACTCAAATCAGATTTGCAACAGCCCCGCTGTCTGTGCCAGAGGTAGCTGGGGGTAGCTGTTTCCACTCTGGAGTAGCCAATTCTCCCTGGCTCAGACGCAATTATTCCAGGCAAGGATTCTCCTTTCCTCAACAAAGCTATCCTTCAGCTAAAGCCGGGCTGTTTCACCGCATGGGCAGCTGCCCATTGCAACGCACAAAATACCGCTCACTCTCCTTCCTGTAGCAATCTTCCCTTACAATCAATAACTGCCTTTTGTTACTCAGAGCGCTCAGAGCCATGCGATCATCATAACTGATTTATGAGCACTACAGGCAGACTATGATATGCCCTCTAAAAACACACCTTTTAAGAGCCGGGCTGTGCTCGTCTGCAGAAATGCTGGAGGGGATGAGTCAGTCTCTGCTGCTCTAACTTAGTCAAGACAATCTTAAAGCAATGAAGAGAGTGCTGTCCCTCAGAGGTGTTCTATACAGTCACGTCGGGGAGAAGCTAAAGTAAAGGGGATAAATGGTCTAGGAAGAGCCACTCAGTAAGTAAACAGTTGGGATGGCTGGAAAGGAGCAGGCGCACAGACCCGCAGCCTCCCTAGCATCTCCCCAAAGCATGTTTTCTCTAAAACCCAGGTTTTCAAGTTTAAAAACTAAATACCCATCTCCTCTGGCTTGAGAGATGGTCTGCAGCATAATCAACCGACACACTCATTGTGTTTACACTGCAAACAGACTGAAACAATAGCACTAAGAAAAAACTTCCTCATCACCCCCATCCCTGTAATCAGCTCTGTGGGAGGTTAATGGTCAGACCCAATTATCATGATTTAACATAGTCAATCATTTCAAAGATTATATCCAAAGCAGTCAGCCAAAACAACTGCGCTCACTTTAAGAAAACTTCTCTACTAATTAAGGTCGTTTGGATGGGAGGGAGGGTTCTCTTAAAAAATGAGACTTGTGTGTGCACACGCGTGCCCTTTCCTCTTCCACGACTGCTGAACCTCTTGCACAATTTCAACCAAATGTGACAGAGGGGTAGCAAAGTCCCCCATACCCAGAGAGGAGAAATACTTTGTATCTTAATACATGCCAAGAAAACCCAACCTCCTGAGTGAGGCTCTGCACAAGTAAGCTCCCAGGCCCCATCAGGCACTGGTCCATGCCAGGTCATCCCCAGCTGTTCCAGCTGTGCAGCAGCAGGCTGCTGCTTGCAGGAGAGTGACTCCAATGGCACCCAGACCACAGAGAAGACGAAGGGTAACACCTACAAGGAACTCAAAAGAGCTCCCACCGGGGAGAGCTGCTCTGAATGCCCCCCACCTGTGAGAAAAGCCTCAGCTGGAGCCCACAATTAGCAACACATCTATGAATCTAATCAAAAGCCGCAAACCCATCAGTGACCACATTCACAGAGAACCACTCACTCAAGAAAGGAAGAGGGGCCAGGACTGCAGGTGGAAGACTCCCATCCAACCTGGCCAGCAACACCAGCAAATACCCGCCGCAGCCCCAGGGCCATTTTCCAGAAGAGCCTGCCGAGGAGCGGAGCAGCAGCCCCGTCCTGCCCCAGCTGAAAGCACACCCTCCTTTTACCGTGGCCATACAGCTTAACGATTGAGGATACTTTCTGTCCAAAAAGTACATGTTCCCTTTCGAGCTATCAGTTGAGGTCCCAAAGAATGCAAAACGTTTCAGTTGTTTCATGTTAAACGGTAGTAGGTGGTTATGTATTTTAATATACAGGTGTGAGGATGCTTAGGAGCTAGACTGTCCTGACATTTGAGTGTTTATGTTAAGGCTAAACTTCAGACGGCCTTTATTTAGCAAAATCTTCCCCCCTTGCCCCAACTGTTTAGGAGAGATTTTCTTGTTTGTACCATCTTACATGATTGCTCTGCTTTCCTCATAAGAAAAGTTATACATAAATTTTCCAGATTTATACCAGTTATGGTGACTTCTGCAACTAGTAAACTGATATTTTTTAACTTGCACAAAATGAAGATTATGGAATTTTATAAATCCATATACAAGTGTAGCGTATGAACAGAGATGTCCAAAACTGGGCTGACTTCATTTCGTTTCAGTTACTGCTGTATAACAACCTAAGGTGGAGAGGTACATTGTACTTAATGTCAATAAATTAGCTGAATGGAAAGGGCTGGCCTTTCAAGCTCTTCTTCAGATTAGAGATAATGAACTTTCAACAGCCAGCACTTAGGGCTATAAAATCCTACTACAGGCAAATTCTCACCCAACTTGACACAATCTGTGAATTAGCTTACACAATCATAAACGCCCATTAACACATTCATGAACCACGGTGATCAGATCACAGCTTTGTGATCAGAGCTTGCTTTTCAGTCGGCAACAAGACCTCCCGCCTGCCAGTCTCTCTCAGCTAATTTTGATGCTCAAGAGCTCTCTGTTGAATTTGTGGAGTTCACACATTGCCATTGATGCCATGCTGCATCGAGCACAGCGGCATCCTACTCTCCTCCATCCAGGCTCAGCATTACATCCTGATCCAGTTGGTGCTAGTGGAGAAGGTCTCTGCCTGCCTGTCCCCCAACTTTTGTCTTGTCCAGGAAATTCAGCCCTGAAATCCAAAGCAGGCTGTTAAGAGCGCCAAAGGTGGGCAGGCAGCCCAGGCATTACCTGTTTGTTTTTGTTTGCTTGTTTTAATTGCTTTTGGGACATTGCATTTGTTCTTTCAACAACATTTAAAAAAATAAACTGTAAGAATCGAGCCATTCCATACACATCCCTGCAGACTTCTTTGCCCCCTGATAATGCATTAGGGCTTCCCCCTCCCTGCAAAGGCCAGGTGCCAGGCGGGAACACAGCAAGCAATGCGCAAGGGGCAGCGGAATGGGAGGAGTCCCCATCCCCAGGTTTCAGCCCAGGCCTGAGCCTGCCTGTTCTTACACCTGTGAGTCAAAGGGACCAAGCACATCTGCACACATCTTCTGCAAGCTCTCATGAGAGGAGAGAGGAGGTTTTGGTCCATACAGCTGTTATAAAGCACACAAATTTTAGCACCAGTCAAATAACTGGAAAAGGCAAGACAGACTCATGTCATGCTGGCTCCCAGCCCAGCGCATCAAGGCCATAGGATGTATGTCTTAAGCTCAGTTTTAGTTGGAAGGTAAGAAGGTACACAGCGCAACTGTCTCCAATCTGTAAACCTTGGGAGGAATACAAATGGTAGAACAAGATGCTAGCCAAAGGGACCACTTCTGTGTTGCACTCAGACACGGACTGCACTCCATGTTGCATCCTGGGTTTCTGATCCCTTAATCATCCAGAGATCAGGCTGAAGACTGCTGCGACTCTGTGTGCTATGGGAAGAATACCGGCCTGCTTAGTCTTTCCTCCAGTGCAAAGCAAGGAATGGGGAATGTCATTTGGTGTGGCAAAAGGTACAGGAGTACACTCCAGCTGCATCCAAGAGCTGGAAAAAGAGCTGAAGCTCCCACTCCAGTTTTGACATAGCTAAGGAGAGCAGCGTGATCATTTACGAGCATTTCAGAAGCTCCAAAGCCCTTTGTAAGTTTATTTTACACTTACACAAATCTCAGTTCAGCTATACAGCTACTATAAAACAGATTTAGAACAGATGTTCATACAATTTGTCTTACAACTAATGTACATACATATGAATTAACATGTACAAATTGAACTACTATGACCATTTGAAAAGCAGCTAAGGACAGATCCAACGTAATTAACTTTAGATTCCAGATCATTAATTTCTGTCTGTGCTTACTATACAAAGAAATACAAACCAAAGCTAGCCCTAGTGCTTGAAAATATTTGCTTTAAATATTCTAACGTTAGCCTAAATTTACTACCCTCAGCATACTGCTTTGCCTAGACATCAAGTTAAAAAAAAAAAAACACCACAACCACGGAAACAACATGGGTGACTCACTGCTAGTTTTGATTTATTTAGTTAAAAAAAGTTTACACTCCTCAGGATTTATTGCCAAAAGTATAATTAAGAAGTCAGCAACATTGTTGTTTCAATTAGATAATAGTGTTCCGTTAAAACTACAAAGGAACATAAATGTTTAAGGAACAGGAAAATTATGGCCCATGTGTCTTAGTGTTTTGTCTTTCACAGCCGACAATCACATCATTCCCAAACACATAAACAGGTCTCCAAACTGCACTTAAACCAATCCAGTGAGCATACAAACGTACAAATGACTCGAGAGTGAAGGAAAATCAAAGCATTTAGACCACCAGAAAACCAGCAGATAAGGTGCCCTCTGCCCCAGCCAGCAGTCCATAGCAAGGAAAAAACTCCCATTAAAGAGGCCGAGTAATTTCACCTACTAATGAACGCAGGTTTGGGATTCTTGCAATTTTGGGACAATTATTCTTTTTGAGCACAAGACAAATCTCAACAAGATTACACATGTTAAATGATTAAAAGAAATTACTTTACCTTTACAAAACATTCCGAGAGGAAGTAAAATAATATGCTGAGAGCAGAAACAGCGAACGGCAAAACAGACTATTTCAACAATTAGATGCCTACTAGACATTTTATTTGTTTTTACTCAGAACCGAAGTAACTTGAGCATGCACTAGTGATTAAAAAGATTAAAACAAATGGGTGATTCATTAACATTGACAAAAAAAATATTAAGTATGTCAAAGTGGAAATACGAAAAAAAAATCTGACACAATGATTAAATACGTACGGTAAATGTCTAGTGAGTACTAGTTCCAAGTAGGCAATTACCCTGAGAAAGACTTTTTAGACCTGTGATTTCAGAGGTTTGTTTGTTCCACTTTTAATTAAACATTATTTCTACCAGACAATCTTTTGTTATTAGTGCACTAAGTAGCCTGTTGCCTTTTTTTTTAAACCAAGCAGAAAATCTCAAAAAAATGCAGGTTTCAGCATATTTGTAAAAAAAAACTGACATCTCAAAAAATGAGGATACTCTGGAGTATGACTGCAGTAGCTAACTGAGTTGATCAGAATTAGCAATTACTTAGCAGCTTCATACCAGGCCATGCTCCATTTTGCTAAGAAGCATACTTCCAGTGTGCATAGGTTATTTTTGCCGACTTAAAGCAGCCAGTAGTAAGCTTTAAAATTAAAAACAGGTCATGACAAGGCTTCCCAAACCTGCTGCAGTTTAACCTGACCCTTGGCCCTGTGGCCCTTGTTCATTCATTGCTTCCACAGAGTTAATGGAAATGGAATAGTTACTGCACTGATCACTGATTGCTGGTTTTTGAGAATATGAAATCTTTCACACAGTCAGAACGAAAACATGAATTCAACAGCTGAGCAATCCTAGCAGTCAAGATTTCCCACAAATATTTTTTAAAAAGCACACAAAACCAAACATATACTTTACAGAACTAAAATATAGACTCATGGAAGATGCCATTATCTCCCACTATTAGGAAAATTACACACAATCTTCAAGGTTGGAGACATTCTCCAGCTACAGGTATGTTGCAATATTTGACTTCTCCACAGTTCACATGCACTTAATATGGTTTCCTTGGCTAAATACTTCATAACATATTAACAGTTCTCTTCTTTATGAAGCTAGTACTATCAAAGAATAGGACAGTGTCTCAATACACTGGGCTGTCTGAAATAATTACTTCTTTTCATTAGCTACTACTGTCCCAATCACCGATTAAAAAGCTAATGAAGATTTATCCCAGGATGAATTCCTAGATCAGCATTTGAAAGTGTTATTTTGTGTGTGTGTGTGTGTGTGTATAAAAACAGGGCAGCTTAACTGGCTGCTCCATAATCATGGGAAAAAAAATATTTAAAGTAACCATCGACAGTCTGCACTAGATTAATATTTGTGAAAATATTTGACAACAAACATCAACCGGTGTAATATCATTTCCCCTTCAGATGTCCCTGCTGAACCTTCCACAGGGAAGAGGTTATGCGATCATTACAATCAAGTGACTTGGGAAATTCCCCTCCCTCTTGTTCCGCTTTGATCTTCAGTCTGGTCTCAGACTTCAGCACCAGAGAGACAGCAGTGTTAACAGCAAGACATAATCATCTGATACCCTTACTCCTCTCAGTTAAGCTTATGGTTCCAAGTTCTATGAGGTTCTGCACACCAATTTTCCACCTTCCTTACACAGAGATGGTTTTCTAGGGAACATCCATGACAGCATGCCTGATGTTTGAAAAATGCAAACACTAAACACCTCTAAATCCTGTTTCTCCGTCCATTCCTGAATGAGTACTTTGGAAAATTCATCTCAATGGATGTCCTATCCAGACACTTGGCAGTGGGGGGGAAAAAAAAAAAATAAAAATTGAGTAGTCTGTGATCTAATTGCCATTCAACATCTGCTGATGGGAAACATGTTTGGTCCTCAAAGAAACAGTTAAGAACAATTCACAGAATCACACTGTAAACCATAAATACCCTTTGTTGTTACGGTACTAGATGCTTAAGTTAAATATTACGAAGGCAGCACCTACATTTACACACCGAAGAAATAGGAAACCAGGGCAAAATTACTCTGTGAAGAGTCCAAGATCTCCTTCTGCCGCAGACACTACCAAGCAGCAAGCTGGATGTGAACATGCCTCCACTGACACATGGGAGCAGGTCTGAACCCATTCCCACCTCCAGGCTCACCCTCCCCTGGGTTATTTACCAACAAGCACATGCCCAGCTGCAGACCCAGGCTGCCCCAAGTCCTCCTTAATGTGGTCAGTCTGAGCATGCCCCAGCCCCATCTGCCGGGTGTCCCAAGTAGCTCCTGCACATACTGGGAGTGCTGGGAGCCTGACCACGCAGCCATGCGCCTGGCCAGCTAGCAAGAGAGCCACAGCAACCAGCACGCTCAGGCCTGCTACCATGCCTGCTCTGTGTGCAACTGCAGCCCCAGCCTGTGTGGGACTCAGGACTTTACACAACACCAGGAGTGGTGGGGACACAGCTGTGGCATTTACCAGGCAGATCCCAAGCAGCTGTACAATTTGCTGGCAACCTCTAAAGCCCTGTAAAGTCTCACAAGCATGGAGGTCACCAGTTAGCTTCACTAATGCACTACAGCCATCAATTTGGAGTTCTGCGGTGATAACTTTTATTCTGTATACTACAGTAAGAACAACTCTTCAGCCTATAAATGCAGAAGGGAACCCTGGAATCATCTTTACATCCTGCAGAGGGGATGCTCCCTCCTCCCCACTCGATGGCCCCCAACCTCCGCTCAATCCCCAGGGTCCCCTTGTGATGGCTCTGGGAATCAGACGGTAACAGAAGCAGCTGCATGGACGTCCAAATCATTCATAGAGAGGCAGGGACACACATTTTCTTCTGCAGAGGTTCTACTTTGAGCAGTTCTGTCGTTAAACACCTGCCATTTGATCGCACCCCCTGTGTGTATGAAGCACCCAGACCGATGAAAAATGGATGTTAAAAATAGCCTCCAAGAGGAGATCAGGCTGTTCCTCAGCCAGTTCTCTAGATGCACAAACAGCTCTACCTGACACAGCTGAGAGGGCGGAATGGAGGCAGGAACAAGTGGCCACAGCCTGCTTAAGTCGGTATTACCTCGGAAAAATGCATGTGAAATCATGCCTTATCTCTTCTGACCTAGGAGTTCATGGAAGCAAGCAGGCAAGACCCAGCTTAGGCAGAAAGATTAAAGGGAAAGACGGAGAGATAGGCACGCTATCTTAAGGGTAATCTCCCCTTCCAAGCTCCTCAGTTAGCATTAGAATCAAACGACTTGTTCTTTAGCATTTTCACCTGACTGTCCACCTTTCTCCCTCAAAGCTGATGGTGCAGGTAGCACCACAGCACCCCTGGCTCTGCTCCTCCCTCCGAAGAGGGACACTGCAGGCAGCCCTGCGGAGCTGCTGTGCAGCAGGGTGTACCACCTCTCCAGAAAACCCAACAAAAACCCACTGAAGGATGAGGCAGGAACGTGTTTTTCCAGGCCTTCTATACCCCCTCAGCTGCTTAGTCCTCTACACCGGCACTTTACTAGCACAAACCCCACAAAAACATGTCCAATGACACTGACAAATTAACTGACCTCAAAATAATGAGCTTCCCTCTCCAGCCCTGCCTGTAGGGAAGATCTGTTTTTAAGTAAAAGAAAGGCCATGTGGAGGAGAGTAACGTTGTACTCTCTGGATTAGCTTTTAATTGGATATAATTAGAGCCTAAAAAAAAAAAAATCAAATAAAAACCCAACAAAAAAACTTCCCATGCAGACTCCCCCCATCAGTCTAATATCTCCTTCCATGTGATCATCTTTTCAGAAAACAAATGTATTTGTCTTCTCAGGTTACACTTCTGTATAGAGCACCCAGAGGATTTCTTTAATTTCCTTTTCAAACTCTTACCTATGAATTTTCTAAACACCTTAACCAGAAACACATCACAGGCGTACCTGCAACGGGGAAAGTGCTGTTACTTGAAGGTACGTGCTCTGCAGTGCTCTTACGTTCCTCACAGTGCTAACAGCAGCAGCACTACACAGAGCAGGGCATGAAGGGCATTAATGCTCCAGTCTCAGTAGCTTACACCTATGCCATACTGTTCCTGTTGGGAAGGAAGGATAGTCCTGTAGCTCAGCATCCTAGACCCAGAGAACCACTTTTGCCCTGGCTTCTTCCATGAGTTAGGTTTCCACTGTACTGTTTTTCTGTTCCAAAGCTGCCTGCGGTACGAAGTTCCTCCTTCTTCCACCTCTGGCCCGTATTCCCCTCCCACTCCCGTCAACTGTGCTTGATCTGCTGCAGCCTTGTTTCTGACCCCTTGTTAAAACTACATACAACTAGGCTCAGCCAGCGAGTAACTTACACCTTCGTGCAGCTCTGGAACTGCCCGTTGCTTTGGGATGCCCTAGGTCACCGATTCTTGTCAGCTCTAGGGTCTTTTGCAGTTAATATGGCTCCCCTCCCAACTCAATGACTGCTCTTTCAGCTGCTCCTCCCCGCCTCACCGGCACCCCTGGGGGCTCTGTCCTCATTCCCTTCCTTGCACTTAAATCATTTACTGCTCTTATCTGGCCACCTAAGGCATTAGTTCCCATCCCCGCTCAGACGAGCTCCCAAACCCCACTCTGCTCCCAACTCCTACCACTATCAGCTTCATTTCAGGTCAGCAACTACCTTTGTGCTATCCCACTGTCAGCGGCTGTTTGAAAAGCCCAGGACTGAAGTTATTTTTCCAACCTTTCTCTCTCGAACCGTCCCACCTCTCCCCTATCGGGGCAACCAACCCTGCCGCTCGCTTCTAACGGATAATCCCCTTCCTTCACTCCTTGACAGACAGGCTGTTACCGAGCCTCCGCGGGCCCGACCTCGCCAACAGCAGGCTCCTCCTCTCCACCCCCCCGGGCCACCAAGGCCCCCGGGGAGCCCAGCGAGGGCTCGCACCCTCACGGCCGGGGCGCAGCGAGACCGAAGTGCTCGGCCTCGGCGGCCTCCCTCCATCTTCCCTGTCCCGCTGCTCTCCCCAGCCGCCTCCTGCGGCCACGCCAACAACCCGAGCGGGTAAAATGGCCTTCTTCCCGCCCGGCTGCCTCGGCGCCGCCGAGCTCCCAGCCAGGCCGCGGCCCTCACGCCCGCCGCCATCGCGGGAACACAGGCATCGACGCGCCGGGGCGGGCGGGGAACGGGGCCCATCAAAACGACCCCCGGTTTGGGGCCGATCGGCACGAAGGGGCGGTGGAAGCGGGCTGGGAGCAAGCCGCGGCCTGCG
>Ga0065711_1002662_pt1 | contig 32314 bp, 19 predicted proteins | sample Hoacrofraction12_FD_59098 | JGI IMG/M metagenome (GOLD analysis project Ga0065711, IMG submission 59098) | Hoatzin crop microbial communities from Cojedes, Venezuela - Epithelial fraction 12 v2 (version 2) | ecosystem: Host-associated > Birds > Digestive system > Esophagus > Crop | place...
CCGCCGGCCCTCCAGAGCCCCTCGGGGCTGAGGCGGGGGGAGGGGGGGCTCGGCCCCGGGACTGCCGGCGCAGGGAGCGATGCCCGTGTGCGAGGCTTCGCTGGGCTGCGGGGTCGGGGCAGGGGCGGCAAACCCGCCGTGTAGCTGACAGATCCTCCTGCCGAGCCCGTAAAACTCACGTGAAAGGTGCGTTTCGGCACGCGCTGCTCTGCGCAGGAAGTACCGGAACTCCCTGCCCTTCCCGGGGCCTGTGTTACGGACAGGCTGGCACAAACCCCTGGCGGCTGCGTGGCGGGGCTGCTGTACCGCGTCGGCCTTGTTTAAAACAACGGTTAAACACCTCTGCCGCGGCGGTGCGGGGACAGGAGCAGGTGGTTTGCAGCAGGCGGATGTAAATTGCACGGCCGTGGAGGGCACACCTGGTTTTGCAGGTGGACAGAGAAAGTGGTTATAGAGAAGTACTGTCTTTAAAATGACGTGGTATTATAATACTAATAAGGCTTCTGGTTTTACCAGGATGCAAAAAGCGTAAGGAACGCTTTTTTTGTGTTTAACCACAATCAACCTTGAATCCTATCAATAAAGTCTGATATTTATATTGCTGCTATGTGAAATCACATCCTTTAATGACATAAATCCATGGTGAGCATTTATTTCACGGGTATAGTGCCTGCCCTCTGCATTTCCTTCTCCAGTAACAGTGATACTCGTTTTACAGTTCCACAGTTCTTCAGTTCATGCAGCATTTACCTTTCTGATTGAAAAAGTTCTGCTGCATAGGGAGTAATAGATCTGCCTGTGTGTGCGTATGCACTTACTATTTTCTTTGGGTTTTGGGAGTGCATTTCTGTTAGTAGTAAAGGCTCTTTGATGTATTACTCTATCGTGTGGATATATACATATGTATATGTATATATATACACACACAGGTATTCTGGGTGACATAGTAATGTATCTTTCATATATTAGGATACAACTACAACATCAGATCAGCAACAGTAAGGAAAAGTCAGGGTTTTTTGGTTGGTTGACTGGTTGGGGTGCAGAGCTGGGTGACATACCTGCTGATAACAACAGGTATCTTGCAATACCTGCAAAAATTATCTTCAGAGATGTTCAGGACTGTTCCTGCTATTGTAGAATGAAGGCTCCACAGAGAATTGTGCACATCCTCCACGCAGATGAGCCAGAGGTGGGAATTAGGAAGGAGTGAAAAAGCATGAAGATACCTAATGCTGCAATGTCTTCATTTTTTAATTACTGTTTTAATTTCTCACTTGGACCCCAAACTCTCCACCTTAATTATCTGTGGTTTTTTGGGAAGCAGCTACATTTTTTCTGCACCTCAGTAGGTCACTTCCCATGTTATTCTTCAGCGGTCACTGTTGCAAGGTGGCCTTCAGCATTTAGACCTCGGTTACTGTGAGCAGCTGTTTTCTCTGTGCTTTTGGAGCTCTTGTGAACAAGATACTGGTGAGTATTATAAGCAGCAGTGGTGTGCTAACAAATGCATAATCAGGAAAGAATTGGTCCTTCATGTTTTTTATGCCCAACAGAATGGGTAGGAGAGGGAGGAGAAGCAGAACAGGTTGTATTTCACCTGTTCCACATCGCAGTTATGGCCAGTGTTACCTTCTGCACATTTTTCAGGTCATAGCTCTGTCCAACAAGCCCTGAATATATCAATGACAGGTGTCTGCATTACAAATTTTGCAGCATCAAACAGATGATGGATTGTTGATGGATATTTATGAGCTTCCAAGGACCTATCATTTTTCTCTCTATCAAAGTATCTTTTACATTAATGTATGTCTGAAGGAAGGGAAGCACAAACATGGCATCACTGCTCTGGGAGAGCAGTATTTTCCACTCAGAAGTTCAGGAGCCATTGCAGATCATTGTGATTGAATAATAATGAATGATGGTCGTTCTAATCTACCCAGTAAGTGCTGCCGTATTCTATCCAGTTTATAAATGAATTCCTACAGCAGCCAGCGATTTTCAGTCACTGACTGCATGGTCCTCAGCACTTCAGTTCTTGCATTTGTTCTACTTTACAACCAGTTGTTCTTGTAATTAAAATGCTACAAATACAGGGGGGAGAGGGGACAGAACACAAGAGACACAGAGGTGCCCATGATATGCTTGGCATGGGTTTGTGTGCTAGCAATGTGTCAAATTAAAAATTGTTGCACTGTAGAGCAAATTGTAGAAAAATATGGAGAAATGATGAATGACATTATTACTGCCTTGCTTATTTTATTAAGGAAAATCATGAGATAGAATAGAGGAAATTTGATGTTAAGTTACTGAAGATGAGTTTTTTACAACCCAAAATGGGCTAGAAGACAGAATGCTGTAGATACAGTGTAGTGTGCACTGTGCTGCAATAGTTTCTGATTAGATGAACTCACTATGCAAGCTACTGTATCCCAGAGTCCTCTGGAAAACTACAGTGCTTCGTGTATTTTGACATGAGACTGGAACTGTGTTAGTATTTATTTGGTTTGGACAGTGACATCTGCTTCTTGTTTTCTTTTTCTTTTTTTTAGTGTATAAATTAAAGAAGCTTCTTCTTCAAACTGGCTAAATTTTTACATCATTATTCTAGTGGGAGGACCGTGTCAGAACCTCATCGCTTTGATAGTTAATAACTGCCATCTAATTTCTGTCTTGGAATTTATTCATGGCCACTTTATACCTACTCGTACTTCTGCTAATGTTGTCCATTAGCTTACGTAGTTCTTATATTTCTCTGGAATTTACCTCTCCTAATGTGTTAATAGAAAACAGTCTTATCCTGGCTAAGGATTTTGCTGAGCTGAATAATCCAATATATTTTAACTTTGTTTTACAAAAGAGACTTTCCTGTTCTTCATTTTTGGTTTGGTAGTTTGGTTTGCTTTGGCTTTTTACATCTACTTCAGTCTGAGTTCATTTTTCTTTACCTGAGCTTGTAGTGCGCTACTTGGCGTTCTTGCTGGGGTCTTGTACAGCTATCTTCGCTTGCTTCTACTGGGAATACTTTGTTGCTTGCATGCTAGGCCTATAAACAATTTTTTGAAGTCTTCATGCTCTTTGACTCGGTTGTTATGTGATGGGGTAACCACTTGTGTCTGTCCTCATTTTTATCAACAGCTTCCACATTATTGGAGAATTTGGTTTTATTAGTTCCCCAGTGTAAGGTCTTGCTGTTGCATACTGTTAAATTGCATGCCATTATCAGTACCTACTCAAGGTCATCCCGTTCTTTTTGTATGATCTTTCAGTCCTTTTCTGCATATAAGATGTTACTTGGCGTTACTGGGAAATTTCATTTGCATGCTCTTTTGGTGTAACAGTAATTAAGGAAAATTCAAAAGCTTTGACCAAACACTCATTCTTTAAAAACCCCATTAGTAACCTTCTTCTGATCTGATAGCTTTCCGTTCAACATAACCCACTGGTGTCTCTGCCATCTACATATTTGGTTCCTTTCCCGTCTTTTTCATCTTAACTGATATGGCACAGTATCAAAAGTCCCTACCCCATATGTCACAGCATAAAAAGTCCCTATAAACTTCCTGCATTTCCTTTATCTAGAAAAATTAGCTGTCTCGTCAGAGAAAGGTGTCAAGTGAGTTTGGCACAATCTACCTCTGGTGAACGCATGTGATACCTTTTTTGGTGATCATCTTACTTTCTTTGATGTCTTTGCATTTTGCAAGAAAGAATAATTATTCTCGGTAGCATGCTGGCTTTTGATCAGATTCATAGGCCTGTCGTATTCCTGATAGCTTTTTTCTCCTTGTAAGTACAGGCACCGTGTTTGCTTTTTTCTACTTCTAAGGTTATAGTTTTATGAAAAATCCTTTCTGCTGGATCTTTGATCTCCTGTGCCCATTCCTTCAGAACACTGGGATGAAGGTGATCCGAACACTGCTCTTTAAGTGCATTTTCAGCTGCCGATTTCTGCTTCCAGCTAAGTCATTTGTCCTGTATTTCAATGAGCTTGTGCAAGTTTGGTTTTTACATTTGGTAGATATTAAATCTATGCTCACAGAATCACAGAAGGGCTGAGGCTGGAAGGGACCTCTGGAGGTATCTGGTCCAACGCCACTGCTCAAGGAGGGCCATCTAAAGCTGATTGCCCAGGACCATGTCCAGATGGCTTTTGAACATCTCCAAGGTGTGAGACTCCACAACCTCTCTGGGCAACCTGTGCCAGTGCTCTGTGACCCTCACAGTAAAAAAGTGTTTCCTCATGTTCAGAGGGAACCTCCTGTGTTTCAGTTTGTGCCCCATTGCCTCTGGTGCTGTCACTGGGCACCACTGAAAAGAGCCTGGTTCCTTCCTCTTTGCACCCCTCCTTCATGTATTTACATACATTGAGGATATCCCTCCAAGCTTTCTCTTCTCCAGGCTGAACAGTCCCAGCTCTCTCAGCCTTTGCTTATGTGTGAGATGCTCCTTCCTTCAGGTTCACTCATATGATTGTTGGAACCTAATCTCAGAAGGTCTTCCGGACTGTGTCAGCTATATGGTTCTCATGGAAGGACTGGAGCTGATCATTGTTTGTTTTCATTCTAGTGCTGCGTTTGCAGAAGAAAGTTAATCCATGCAAGATTTTTCACCAGATTGCACCAAGAAAATGAGACTTTGACATATCCGCAGTGTCAAACTGCCACCACCTTAGATTTTTAAGGGCTTTTCACACACAATGTTTGAAATACAAAAATTTGCATGTAGAATTATGTAAAATATAGTACTGAATTAATTTAATTGCCAAAAATATCTCTATTTTTTTTAGTTTTAATTAGGAAAGAAAGCTTTTCTCACTTGAGACATTGTTTTAATTAGGTCATGAGTCTTGTGCCATTCCTACAACCAGTTCTGTCCGTATTGTTTACTTCATGTTGGTATTCACTAGCTATTTCAGCACTAACGGAAATACACGTTAAAAAACAGCTCCATTAAAGGCTGGCTGAGTGTTATGATGATAGTGTCACAGTTGAATCTAATCTTTTATTCTAGATTGAGAGGATCTGATCATTAGTATGACTAGAGAGGTTTAAATCTGGGATTTATTGCTTGTCCCGTTAGATATCCCAGACTGAAAAATGCAGTTTGTATTGTGTATGTGATCTTTTCCGACTTCAAGTTTTGTTTTCTGAAAATGGAAGAGTAATAGCAAATGAACAAAATGAGAATTTCTTTGGCTCACCTATGTGCATCAAATCTCAGAATCCATACTAATCTGTATCTGAAAAGAAAACAAGCTGGGGATGAGCGCAAAGAAAGTTGAACATCTCATGTCCAAATTCAAAAGTTTGTATCTATGTAAAATATTGAACACAGCTCTACTGGACCTGGAACTGGAACCCACAATCTCGGGACAAAGATTTTGAATGTCTAACAAGTGCTCTCATGTCACTGCCAGCCCTTGCTCAAGCAGCCATCTTCCCATCGTTGGGGGAAAATACGCACAGAAATGGAATTACCGTTTCCAGAGTTTGGAGAGACATCGTCTGCGTTCTTTGTCTTCTTGCTGTAGTGGAAGAAGCTAATGTGAAAAAGGAGTCCTGAAAACAGTGGAGAAGTGCTTTACGGACAGGATGCCATCCTGAGAGAGAAAGGAAGCACCAGGGCTCGGCAGAGCTGGCAGCTACATGGCACTGGGTCTGGCCTGGGGTGAGGAGGCAGGAATGGTGGAGTCCGTCTAGGAGGGGCGTGGGACAAAAGCGCTTGGGAAATACTGGGTAACATCATGATGTGTTCAAATGTCAGGTTCTGAAAGACAACTCTCACTGCATATTTAGGGTACAAGCCAAGATGCCGCTGGTGCTGGGGGGCATGAGGATGCCTACGTAGAACGTTCTGATATACAGATTTCTGTAAGATTTAAGAGAGATTCCAGCAAGAGGCACTACTGTTGCCCAGCATAATACAACTATATCCAGAACATCCTTTAGCTTAGGTATTCTCTGCATGCCTACAATAGTAAAACATGTCTAAAATATGGTATTTCTTCACTTAGAATACTGGTGCATCACTAAATTGAGATATTCAAATCCTCATCTGAACCCTCTTAAACCAAATGTAGCTTTTATCAAAACATTCAGTGACGTTTGTTTTCACAAATGCTTTCTCCACCCAAACTGAGCTGTTCTAGAATTATTTTGTTTGAAAAATGAAACAAAAACAAATGAAAACCCCAGGAAACCTGACCTCAGAAACTTTTTTTTGTGATGAAGATTTTAAGTCACATTCGTTCAGAAACCTGCAAACTTTAGGACTTGCAAAGTAATGGGATTTTTGTCAAGCATCAGGCTTATAAATGTATTCTAAAAAATAATGTCTCAAACGTTATAAATAAGGAAGAAGAAGCTGAAAAAGGATATTCATACAACTTCAGTGGTAGTGTCAGTAATTAATTCTACCTCAGTGGATTTTTTCTCACCAACTAGTGAGTGGACTAGAGATATAGTACTCTCATTTTATACACATGCATGAAATAAAGCCAGTTTTAGATCCACAGTTCTCCTGTCATTCTGATGAGCTGGTTCTGAGTCTGTGCTTTGTCTGCCTGAAGTGTGGGCTGTTCCCAGAAGAGGTGATGGGGCTTCATTCTCGTTTTCCTGCTTATTCCCATCCTCTTCCTTGTGCTGGCACCTGGATTTGTGGGTGGTGCTGTAGGATGGCTCAGGAGCCTGATTTGGCTATAAACTAACGTGGCTAAGAAAGAAAAAAAAGAGATGGATTTTTTTTTATTTTTTTTTTTACAATCAGATCAGTTCCTTGTTCCATCTCACCATTTGGCTGCATAAATATTACCATTAGTGTTATAAAACGGTACTGCAGCTTTCATCTGCACCCGCTGGTAGTGTCGGATTAAATTGACTGTGTAACTGCAGCCTGGAGAGATCTCTCTGCTGCAAATTGCAGTGTCCTGTAGAGGCACCTGGACTAGTGACAGGTGGATTATTTTGGATATGTTGCTTTTCAGCAGTCCAGTAAGAGGAAGGAGAGCACAGGCTGTGCTGCTTTTCATCACATGACTGGGAGGCAGGTGATACCAGGGAGAAAATAACAGAAACCGCAAGTTTAAAGCTGTGTAAAGAACAGTCTGGTTGTTGTGGAAGCCAAGTAAACTCTTCGGGCATTTTTGTATAACACTAATGTTGTATCTGAACAGATAGAGCGAAGTATTCAATGGGCCGTATGGTGTGTGAACCCATATTGCCTTTATTATTTTTAAGAGAAAATTTGAAGACAGAAGTACATGATCCATAGTAAATTATGAGGTCTATTGGTCCAAAAACTTTTTAATCCTCCTGTGTATTAATTACTCTGGGGTCATGTTTAAAGGAGGGTTAATATTGCAGTACTGCTTTCACAACTTCCAGTCATGAATCAACTTGGTTAAGACACTTGAGTAAAAGAAGTGACTCGCCATACTTTTCTTTTACTCTTTGTAATGTGACCATCTCTTGTTTCTTGGATGATTTTCACTTCACTAAAGATGTTAGCTTATAGTGTGTTGTCATTAGGAGTCAGAATTAACATGACTTGTAATGGATAAACAAGTTAATTCTTTGAAGCTGGTGTTTTAAAGAGGTTTCCAAAATGTTTCAGAAACACTTCGCTGGTTTACCAGTCAGATGCATTAATTTAGTTTTGAATGTAAATGAAGGGTAAAAATCTGTGAGTTGTTAGTAACTGGTATAAACCAAACCAGTTTTCCTGTGTCAGCCTAGTCCGATGTCCTGCATGATCAGTGTCTTCCCACCCAAAGCTTCAGCTACAGAGTCTAGCTGGCCTGTTACGCTGTCCTCAGGGAAGGTAACATTTACCGCCTTTACTTTCAGTTTTTCAGGTATTTTTCATCTCTGTCCTTGTCAGAAAGGTCCTGCTCAGCTCTTCACCAGCATTCGCAGGTCTCCTTTTAAACGGGTAAATAATCCAGAGCTGCCAAAAAGTTTCAGGGCTTCGTCTAGTACATAATATTCTTTCAAAGACTTTTCCACGATGGCAGTAATGTGCAACTACCTGCAGAAAATGCAAAGGAAAGAGCTTTCCCATGTCACAGATCCAGTGATACAGAGCTATACACAGGCTATAAAACTTCCCTAACTCTTCAAGACACGTAGATGCATGCAGAACTACATATATATTGTGCATCAGAAAATATCTGGGAATGGTAAGAGATTAATGGCTTCAAAGTACTTCTCGGAGCCTCCTCCTTAATCAGATGATGCAGTAGTGCTGGAGAAGCCAAGGTCCGCGCTCCTGTGGCGGTGAAAACAGAACAGGAAATTTAAATGACACTTTCACTGCCTTGAAGTCACTATCTAATATTAGCCCTGTCAGCGCCTGGCTCTTTGTCAGCCGGAGCAGAGGAGGAGGTGGTTACCAGCCGGGAGACTGTGACCAAGGCTTTTAAATACTGTTGCTTGGAAAGTCTTATTAATGGCTGCATATAAGATCGAGGTGCAGTAATTCTTTCAAGCAGTATCTTTTTAAAAGCCTTTAGCAATCTGTCATCCTCGTCTCCCTCCCCCCAGTTAGAAAGCCACATCAGTCAGGAGAAATCGCACGGTCCTGGGAAGTTTCAAGCTGCATCCGCTGATGCCGTCAGGAAAATGCTACTGTGCCGGGGCGCAGGTGCAATTACACTGACGGCTGCTTCTCGTCCGCGGCTCGGGCCATCCTGGAGGGACAAGCGGAAAGAAACGGGGAGGCGGGCGAGCTTCTGTCAGGTGCATGGGAGCAGTACCGAAGGGAAAAATGGAATGCCCTCTTCCAGGAGACAAAGATCGCGCTGTCTGTGAGTGCTGCCTCAGTTTCTTCAGATCTGTGTTTTGAGAAAGATGCGGAGCTTTCAGTACAGTTTATTTTGTTCTGAGTTTAGCCACCTGTTCAGCATATCTTAGCCTTTGCTGTCACTGTGGTAGAAATGGTTAATCTTTGTTTTGTTTAACTGATAATTCATAATTTGTAGTTATTTTGGAGGTGGTTTAAGCTCCCACAGTGTTTTTGGCATTTTGGAAAAACATATCCATATTTTAAGAAGAGAGCTTTAAACCTTTTATTTTGTGCAATGGCATTAAATAGTAATTTTAAGGTTAATCTGCTCCATTAGCAATGGTTGGAAACTAGAGCAGGGGTTTACTCGGTAGTAGATTTTATCGTAGTAAAGAACATTGGATGTGGGAAGCCCCCGTCTCTAATGGAGAAATCCTGAGTCATTTCATGATGCATCAGCAGAAATAATTTGGGTGTGGCTTTGGTTTTCAGCTGCTGTTGTAACAAGACTATGAAAACTAACTGTCTTAATCTGATATGTGATTGCAAAGGTTTTTCTCAGAATACACACAAAATGCCTCACACATTAAAGTTCAGTATTCATGCTTGCAGGGCTGCAATAGATCTAAGTATCTGAGTAGATATCTATCAAAAATAAGCACTTTTCTGAAGCTATGGGGTTCTCTACTATAACAGCCTTTCCGTCACGTAGCAGTAAGCAATGTTGTATGTGTTTGATTGTCTTTTAATGTTTGGCTTGGTTTTGATTTTTTTTGTATTTATTTTTATTGTGGGCTGACAGTTGCAAACACAATGTTTAGTCTTCAGCTTAGGTGACATTTTTTTCTAACCAAGTCAGTGCTGTATGGCAAGTGGCATTAAAATAAGCATTGGGAAAGGGTTAAAGAACAAAAGTAATTTAGTGGACTGTTCTTTAATCCTGCATAATACATCTTAGGTTTAGAATGAGACTCAACCACTTCCAACAATGAAAAAAGGAGAGTTGTAAATACACATATATATGTGAGTGAAATAATTTTTAGTAGTATGGATCTAAAATGCTCAGGCATTTTTGCATGAAGAGGAAAGGATTTTCTTTCTTGATTCTGGAAACAGAAACTTATATAAACCTATACTATAGTATAAATGCCTAGTTACAGTTGAATGGCTTTGCAGTATTACTGACTGTAGTGAATTAAAAAAGTCATAGAAAGATAGGGTTTTTGTCTGTTGTCAGTTGGAGTCCCCAGAAAAACCTAATTCTGAAAATTTTCAAAAAGTATATTCCTACTCAGTACATCGACTGTTTCTGACTACCTTGCTTCACTTATTAACAAGATTTTCCGAGTCTGATCTGTATGAAGTACACCAAAGAATAGTGGCATTTTGTCTTCTGTCTGTCCTGGAACTATTTTCCATTTCCAGCACACATTTTGGACAAGTAGCATAATAAAAAAAAGCTCTGGCTATAATACAATGCCTGTCTCTTGTATCTAGGTGGTCTCAGAAAGTGACATAGAAGAAGAAGAAACTTAGAAGAAACTTCAGAAAGAAATACAGCATATTGCTGAAAAACCCTGTGTTCGTATCCTCATTTATTTTCAATAATACTTCCTGTCAACAATTGGTAGTATGATGGTAACATAACAATAAGCTGAATTATTAAATTTTTTTTTTTCTCTGCTTTGTTATTCATTAGCATGTTATTCTACCAGAGACAACTAGAAATAAATAAACAAACCTGACTGTCAAATAAGAGTAAGACAAACTATTCTATTTATTATTATTAATTTGAGAGTGGTTGAAAGTAAAGATTCAAAAATACATGGAAATAGATCCCTCTAGAATAATATGATGCTGTTATTAACAGGAAGATGAGATTTTATATTTTAAAATTCCTTTTCTTGCTGTCCACTGAAACAACCTTGCTGTCCCTTTACCTCACATTCTAACATAAAAGCTTTTTCTCAAGTCTAAATTATATTTTTTATAGATTACAACCTATTACTACTTGCAAGGATAAACTTTCTGATATGTCCTGAATTTCTTAAACTGAAAGTGTAGTATCTATAATATATGCAGAAAAGTAAAATGAGTTGCTCTTTTTTTTAGTTGTTGAACTGTTGAGAAAAAGGAATGCATGAGTTTTAGGCAAAGAAAATTAGGAGGAAAAAAGGCAGATCCCTCTTATTTTCCCCAACCAAGAGGCAGATTTTTAAAAAATATAATCATGGCATTTGCAGGTGAAAGCAGCTGAGCCTGACAATGATGATGAATGCCAGCATGAACTGAAACCAGTGAACTTTTCTCACAGTTAGAAGTGCATGTGCAAGAGTATGTGGACATCTGTGATCTTTTTTATAGGAAAGAGGCATTTAGGAGTGAGAGGTTTGGTTAAGGATGTAAGCTAGAAATTCAGAGCTATAATTTATGGGACATCGAACACATTATGAGATTTAATTATTGTTTTTAAAGCTTTATGAAGATGAAAAATGCTTTGTAAGCGTTAGTATAATACATCTGTCTCTTGTATTGAAACAAGCGGTATACAGAATGGGATATTTTAATGGTTATCATATTGCAATTCTGTAGTTGCATAATTAATAATTTTCTGATTCTTTGATAATATTGAAACTTTTGTGTGAATGTTCATATACAGAAAATCTACCCTTCAATTTTTTAAAATTCCTTTACTGGATTTTGTAGATGTTGCTTTACATACGTCATGGGAAAAATTTGCTACAGACTGTTGGAGACATCCCCAGTGAGTTGTACAGGCCACACAGCTTTGCAACTGACCGGCTTGTCAGTGCCGTTTAAAGCTGAGCAGTATCTAGGACATGAAATATAACAAATAAATAACTAGTGTGTGTTTTTATGTTAGCATAGGCTAACATATGTATGCCATCAGTGATATTTCTAATAGGAGTGTAATCTTTGAATTTTTTGAGCAAATGTAAAGCTGAGTGTGCTATACAAGAGACCTCACTCTTAATACAAGAATTTTATGATCAGTTCATTAACATTCTTAATAATCTAATTTCACAAGGGCCTCAACCCACTTCTTACTCAGTGCTTTCTTTACCCACATCTTACATGCTACTAATGGATTCAGAAAGGGGAACAGTGGTGGTTTTACTTACAGAGTAAAGGATTTTACTCACAGAATAGTTGTTAGTCATGTAAGTTAATAAAAAATGAGATTTTCCAGTGTGCACTTAAATTCCACTAAGAATTCTTTAGAAAAGAATGGGAAAGACAAAGCATGTGGCGTGAGAGAAGTGTGTTAGAGGAGGATTTTCATAGCCTGAGTACATTCTGAGAAACTGAAAGAGGAGAACGCTTATCTGCTTGAAGGAACATGTAATAAATATTCGAGTTAAATTTTAATCAATTATCATTTGCTAACTCAATAATCAGAAAACTGATTTCCAGTTCTGAGCAGTGATAAAAAATTGCAAATCTACCCATAATGAGACCCTGTAAAAGCCTTCGAAAAGTTAATCAGAAGGAATTTATGTAAAACCTAGTGTTCTACCTTTATTACGAGAACTAACACAATTATTTATCCTAGCTAGGGACTAAAGTTTCATGAACATTTGGAGAGGTGGTGGCTTTTTATTATTTCTGTAGAGTAAGAGGTGTACTAATTGCAGTTAGATGGAGGGTTTTGATGTTGCCAAATACCCAGTAAGAGGGAAGATTTGGGTATTCTTAGATCTATGCAGTATTTCACTTACTAAATGTGGCATTCAGGATTTTAGGTAATTCTCTCTGTCTTCAGTGGACGGTCTCTGTCTCTCTTTCTCTGCCTTCATTCATTTTTGTGAGGAAGTGGAACCAATCTGAACAGCATTAGACCAGTTTCAATGATCAGCTTTTAGAAAATTATCTCATAATGGACCCCAAAGCAAGGTGCACCCTGAGATACTAATGGAAAAACTCCTTGGTATATTTGGGTTATTTGGCCAGCTGTCTGTATGCAGGTAAGTACCAATAAAGTGCAAGAACAGCCATGTGTCAAATGATGGCTGGCCTTGCTTGTGGCAAGTAGGATCAAGAGGATGATCAAGGTAATGGACAAGTATGGTCAAGATGATGGACTGGTCTACCACGAGTCTAGATAGGATTTCTTTGGAGTCCTGCCTGGAGTGATTATCAGAACTAAGATTTTGAATAAAACATTCTCTGTTCACCCACTGTTGTGTCTATGCATCTTCATCTAAATGGGGAAAATTCTGGCTGGATCTGACTGAAACCTCCATGCTGCTCTAAAGCCTCTCATGTGGGTGTGTTCAGGTCATGCACAGCCTGGCTCTGTGTGAAAACCGTTTTGAGAAGACAAGGGTATGCATATCCATTCATATTCTGAGTTTTGTCCTGAAGTTATTAAGGGAATATAGCAGCATCTTAAATAAGAGAAGTATTCTAGTCTGTTAGGTTTTGTTTTCCATTTTAGTTAAGTAATTCTGGTAAAGTGGCATGTTCTGCTTCTAGAGAAATGTACCTTCTTTCTAGTCAGTCCAGAACGGCACATTGTTTAATTAGAGTTAGATGCAGTTCATAGAATCCTAGAATGGTTTGGGTTGGAAGAGACCTTAAAGATCATCGAATTCCAACCCTGCTGCTGTGGGCAAGGACACTTTGAAAAAGTGCTCAACCATGGAGGAAGGGTACTTGGAAAAAAGATAGGATTGAGTTGTCACATAGCAAAAATTCCCTCAAGGAAATGAGTCATTAACCTATCCTAGTGTTTTGCACAGTCACTGTCACTGTGGGTGAAGGGGTTTGTCTGTGCCTGTGAGTTGGTACCAGTGTTTGAGTTTCAGGTAATGACTGGACACTGAATCTGTTGTGAGTAACTCAAGCAGAGCATGCAAATGTATGGATTTGCACGTTTTAAATAGGTAAGAGCGATCAAAATAGAACTTTGGTCATGGGATTAAAAAAAATTCCTAAAGGTAACAAGTTAATTTGTTCAGCTAGTATGAATGATTGCTGCCAGGTTTTATTGTATGGCAAGCAGACGTTTGAGATTTGGCTGTGTTGGTACATGGTCACGCTAGGTGGGCCACTTTCGCAGCTTGCACCAGCGAGTTAATGATAGTTAATGTAACAATTTGTACTCCAGGTTCTGTTGGTGGTTGTTTCTGCAGACCTCCACAACTGTTATTATTTACTGTAAAGTTTTTTCTTTTTATTCACAGTGTTTCTGTTGTCTCACTGATAGTACGTTGTAATTCTTAAAATGGTTTGTGTTCTTCCTGTGCAGTTTGCTAGTTTTTGCACACTGATGTGGGATGTTTGTAATATTTTTCAGAGGTCAAAATGAATCCCTAACTAACTAGGCTATGTAAGACTGATTGTTGAGAGGTTTTCTTAAAAAAGAAATCTCTCTACATGTCCTGACTAGAACTGGAGTTAGCATAAATATCCTTTCCATCAAATCTGTCATAGATGCTGCCATATACGTGGATGTAAACAGAAAAATAAAAGTTAAGTAAATCTAGGTATCTGATGCAGATGACAACAAGAAATTTCAGATGTCTGTATAGATAAATATCTAACCGTTTAAAAGCTCACTCTCTGGAAATCAGAATTCCATACTTTCTCTCAGAAGTTTCATTAAGGGCTTTTTGTAAATTAGTAGTTTTGCCAGTGGTTTAAAAAAGCTGAGGGTTTTTGTTGTTGTTGTTTTAAATAACTGTGATACTCCTTTGCCAGAAGTGCTAGTACCATCCTTGGAGAGAGCAGAAGCCTTTTTCTGATTTGTTTTTCCATTTCTGTAAAATGCTCTGTAGGTACATAATCAGGCTACACTGAGGCTGCATTTATTGAAGTTTGAAAAATGCTCTGGTTTTAAAGTTTGTTTCAGTAGAAGTGGTTCAAAGTGTAATCTATTAAATTTTTATAAACTTTAGGAAAACAGAGTCGCTAAGTGTTCCACAGTCACACAAGAATATTTTAAAATGTATTACCAAATATATAGTTTATTTATTGAAAACTTGTAAGTTATAAACTAAAGAAATCTATCAGATAACCTAGAAAAACTGTTGCTTTGGGAAAAGTTGGTTGGTTGCATGCTTATTTCTCATTCCATTGTTTTGTATGTTGACTCTCTTGCAGCTTCTTGCGGTATGGTCAGGATAAAACTTCAGGGAACTATTTAAAGCAAAATTTTGGCTTATTTGCTATTAACTGTGTTGTTTTTTTCCATTTGCATGGAATCACAGGATGGTTTGGGTTGAAAGGGACCTTTAAAGATCATCTAGTCCAACCACCCTGCCATTGTCAGGAACATCGTTCACTGGACCAGGTTGCTCAGAGCACCGTCCAACCTTGTCTTGGATGTTTCTAGGGATGGGACGTCCACAGCTTCTCTGGGCAACCTGTTCCAGTGCCTCACCACCCTCACTGTAAAAAAATTCTTCATTATATCTAATCTAAATCGGCCCTCTTTTAGTTTAAAGCCGTTCCCCCTTGTGCTGTCTCAACAGGCCTTGGTAAAAGTCTGTCTTTTGTATAAGCCCCCTTTAGGTACTGAAAGGCTGCAGTAAGGTCTCCCTGGAGCCTTCTGTTCTCCAGGCTGAACAACCCCAACTCTCTCAGCCTTTCCTCATAGGAGAGGTGCTCCAACCCTCTTTTTGGCCCTCCTCTGGACCCGCTCCGACAGGTCCATGTCTTTCCCATGCTGAGGGCTCCAGAGCTGGATGCAGGACTCCAGATGGGGTCACACCAGAGCAGAGCGGAGCAGAGGGGCAGAATCCCCTCCCTCAACCTGCTGGCCACGCTGCTTTTGATGCAGCCCAGGACACGGTTGGCCTTCTGGGCTGTGAGTGCACATTGGTGGCTCATGTCCAATTTTTCATCCACCACTATCCTAAAGTCCTTCTCTGCATGGCGGCTCTCAATCCATTCATTGCTGCTTGTGTGGTTGCTATATTCACAGGGAATGTTTTTAACATTGTTTTTTTCTCATTTTTCTTTTTTCACTTTATTCCAGAATTCCCCACTCTACCAATATCTGCAGGATTTGGGACACACAGATTTTGAAGTATGTTCATCCGTGTCGCAGAAGGCAGAGCAATGTGCAGCAGCGGAAAGTCTAAAAGAGCAGGCTGTGCATGCTGCCCAGAAAGTGAGCGCTCTCCTCTTCCTGAGTATTTATCTTCTCAAAAGAGAACTGCATTACTTCACAAATAGGCAAAATCAGATGGGATAAAGATAAATCTCTTATTGTATTTAAAACAAAACAAAACAAAATCCAACCAGTTGTCATACCTTGTCTGCAAATGTATTTGGAAACGCATGGTTTGCCAGTATAGTTTGGGATGTTTCTTTGCACTTACGTAAGCTAGGGAAGCAAGAGCCTTTGATAATGATTTTTTTGAGTGTTGTAAATTATCTTATTAACTGGATATTATTGTGTTAGCTTAGCGTGTCATTCTGGGAATAAAACCTGTGATTTTCTGGAACAGAGTATTTATAGTTCCCTGCCCTTCTCAGGCATTCAGTTGCTAAATATTGCTTACTCTGTGACAAAAAATATTACAAAAGAGGATTTCTGGGAAATATAAATACAGTAACCAATCTGAAAGAGATAGTAGAACTGTGCTTAGGTTATGGCAATTTTCTGACGGTAACAGCTGACAGGTCATTGACTGATTAGCTCAGAATTCTTATTTCTCTATTGTAAGGCTTGTGGATATTTTTTCAACATTTTGTTATTAGAATTATGCTTGAGAATTTGGCCATTTAACACCTACTATGACCTACACATTTTTGTTTTGCTTATTAAAAATAAATGGTATGTTACTGTTATTATTGGTAGTGTACAGGCAGTGTGACTCAGATGAGGGGCTGTAGCGTGGGTGACGAAATTCCTCTTTTGGGGCAGCTAATGTAGGAATCTCTTCGCAAGAAGTATATTGAAAATTCAGTAGTCGCTCTGTCTTCTCCTCAGCTCCTAGACGGAGCTTGCAAAGAGCAGTTATTTTCTGCCTACCTCTTTCATTTCCACAGTGGAGAGGTCAATTTTCAGTGGATATGCTCCAACTATGTGCTAAGTCAGGAGGAAAAAGAGGCCTCCATGCAGACTTCTCTGGCCTGACCACTGCAGGCTGAGGTGGCCAACACTTCAGAAGTAAAAACCCAAACCAGGCATTCATAGGTTGATGCGTTGCCTCTGAAGAATTACTGCTTTTTTCTCCTCTTTCCCCACCATCTACGGTAGCTTCGATCTTTGTGCACCTTAGGTCATGTGATTCTTGCCTGCTGTGGCCTTTAGCTGCCCACTGGAGCTCAGTTTTCCTGTTGTTCGTTCCTGCTTTATACCTCTTCAGCCATCTTCAAATCAGAGGTTCACAACCCCTTTCCTCTTGTTTGCAACCTCTGCTGCTTCCCTGCTCCACCATGTTCCACCCTCCCAATTAGCTGGCAGTGAACTGGGGAGAGCATCCTATTTTTCCCAAACACAGGCAATATGAATGGCCTTGAGATCTCTGGAAGGTCTCCCTCCTGATTGTGGTGGATGGGAGATGATACAGCAAATGAGGAGAGCTGATGCTTTTCTTAGGATCTTTTCTGAAATAATGCCATCTTGATGTGTATCTGCTACTCAATTCTCAAGATGCTTCAAGGAATTAGCCAAGTGATAGTCACAGTTAGGCTTTATTTCAACAACTTTTTTTCAGTTTTGTACATGTCCCTCTTGTTCCTCCTTTGTTTTAGGTCAGAAGTATTTTTTTCTTGTGGGACTTTTAACCTATCTGCTCTGTGTAGGATCTTAGATGGGGTAGGATTTGGAAATGTATGAATTGATGTGGATAACATCAGTCAGTTTTTTTCTGATCTGGGGGAAGAATGCGTGGTTTTTGAAATGTTTGCAATAGTATGGTGTATCTGCAAGGACTGACATACACAGTCTTTGAAGTGGAAATTTAGAAGTTGCAGTGTGAGGCTTATTCATCTAACGGTATTCAGAGAAGTGTTGAAGAGTCATATTTTCATTTAGTGATATTCATTTCAACCACTCTCTGTATAGACTGTATAAGCTTCCTCACACACTCATTAGTCCATCTGAAAAGACAGGATAATTAAAACGTGAAACATTTAGCTTTGGTCTTCAGTCCTGTTGGAGTCTTATCTTCATGGACAGACTGGTCCTAGTTTGTGTTTACCTGTTAGGCAGGTACACTGCGCACTTTGCTTCACAGCCTCGATCCCCAGTTTCTAGGCTCGTAGTCCTGTGGCAGGGTGCCACGTCTCCCTGCTTTCATGCCCCACTTTCTGACCAAAGATGACCACGTAGATAAGGTGCAGGATGCATATCCATTGAGTAGAGCAGTAAGTACCACTCTGTGCCCAGTACATGGATTAGACAGAACCTGTAAAAACATAATCATATTATAATAAGAATCCCTAGGTTTAGTACTGTTTAGCTGTGTTCTTGTAGAGTTTGCAGCTTTTCAAAGAGTTCAGCAATCATGTAGAAAATAAGTGCGAAGGAGCTTCATACAGAACTCCAGTCTCACGTGTTGAGAATTTGTAAGCCCAAGAAACAGATTAACTGAGGGGAAGAGGAGAAGCGATTCTTGCAGTGTCTCCATGTTTCCTTGGCTGGTTTCTCTAATGTAAGATTATTTTAAATTTAGTGAATAAACTGATTTCTAGTTACTGTTGGTGTGGTTAGCTATTGCATTTGTAATAATCATTGCTTCTATCTGTGGTCACAAGGGAAGGCTGAATTTAATTCAGGGTTTGACTCACAATTTTTTATACTTTAATTTAAACTACTTTTAAAAGTATTCATGGAAATGGTAGGTCCACTGCCCTTACTTTTCAGAATTATCAGCTGGCACTCACCATAACCCTCAAGAAACCACCTGAAAATATATTTTCCCTTTAAAGCTATTGGCAGTTTTGTGGTGCATTTACGTTGAAGATACCTATTCTGGCTTAGTGCAGGAAGACTTTAATTAAACCACTGTTAATTGAAAATTAGGGTGACATATTTCATTGGCTGATTATCTGTTTATTACTATGAAGTAAAGCACAGACTATCACTTGTTAGCTGCATTACTTTATTTTGCATAATTCCTTTTGTGGAAGTCAGTAAAGCAGTATGATGCTGTGTTCATGTATATAATTTCTACTGAACTTAATATGAAAGTGCTGTGGGTTTAAGAACCTCAAAACTTTTAAGATATACCGTGTTTAAAAGCCTCAATTATTCTATTTTTTGCCCTCCGTTCCCAACATTTTATACTTAATTTTATTGCATTGGGAGCAAGTCCTACAGTATTGTGTCAGATGTAGAAGTAATTTGTCATGGTTTGTTTTGCAACTTGAAGGGAGTGGGTGTGTGAAAATGGGCTGTCCATTTCTTACAAATACTGGGATGACATTCACATTGTCTCATCTCGGTCTAGACAGGGATATGTAGTGGTAATCGGGAAGAAACCTGTATGTAATTTCCAGTGATAAAATGTCATAGGTTCTTCCTCCTACTGTTCCAGTACCAGTTTGGGAATGTTAATGCTTTTTTTTTTTTTTGTAATATTATGTCAGAAAATCTGTTTTTGACATTTGATTTCTATGTCCAATTTTGGTAGGTTGTCTCAAAAGGAAAGAGAACAAGGGAGAGGCAGCTGGCCACACATTTAAAGAAGTAGACTGTATTCAGGAGGATCTGAGGCTTTGTTGCAACTTTTGTATGACATACAGGCAAATCATTTACATTCCTATCCAGTCATTTCCTCATTTTTACTTGAGTCTGTTATCACTTCCCTTCTCTCAGCCTTCGCTGGCCTAGTCTACTGAAATGATAAAATTTCTGGGAAACAAATGGTTTCCGAGTTCTGAATATGTACCTACCTACAGTCCTAACATACAATGATCTTAGTTGAGGCTTGGTGTAATGCAAAATACAATCACAGGGAGTAGATGATGTTCCATGCTGAGTGATGCCTAGTATGTGTGTATCATTTTCCTTCTGTTCAGAAAAGCAAGTTTAGAAAATATTAAAAAAGAAAAGCTGCAGTATTGCTTTGTCTTTGAGTTCAGATTGTTTACTCCTCCTATATTCAGTCAAGTCAGATCCCTGTGCAGATACAATCTGTTGACAAATAGCAAGATTTTGGCAAAGCAAAGATCTAGTTTGGGATCTTCAGGGACTGAAAAAACAAATCTGCAAAAGAAAGAGGTTCCTAGTGACTGATAAAAAGATTGCTGGTGTGTCTTGCTGTCCTGCCAAGCAGAGCATATGGTTCAGGCCTAATGAAGGCAGAGGCATCAGCTGAACTTGAGGCACATCTTAAATAGTTCTCTGTGCATGTGATTTTGGTGTTTTTTTTTAATCGGAACATGGACTTAATGAACATTGAGCTGAAAAGCTGTAAAGGTGCTTCAAGGTTGTCTTCTGAGGGCTGATGAAATGCCCGTCTTCCATGTGAGGGAGAATAGAGATGTGATTTAGCACAGTAATTATAGGTGCAATGTTCCTGACTGTACCAATCTCTGGAGAAAGTTGCAGCTAAAGTTCTGGTCTCATGATCACCTGATCCTCAAAAGCAATGTTGCAAGAGGTCCTAGACCTGTTTTCTGGAATTAAATCCTATATGGGTAATTCTGCTTGATGCTTAAGCAATGTATTTCTTCCCATTTACATTTTTCCTTTCTCAGTCATTTTCCTAGGCTGCTGTGCATATCTGAATGTTTAAATTTATTATACTGTCACACCTTATCCCATCTTAGATGTGATAATATTTCATCACTAGAACAGGGCTGATGCTGGAGGCAGCTACTGAGGATTGTGTTGGGGCTAGCCCTCCGTAGCTGTGCAGGTGACCTGATGCGGAAAGGCAGAGCGACCAGTCCTTTGTCTTTGTCTGGGGCTCCCACCCACTTAATGCTAGCTCTAGGTAGGTGGAAGGTGTTTAATACGTAGCATTATCTTTTTTATGAAGTGCCAGAATTGAAAGGTGCCAATGTGAATGATGATATTTTAGATACCTGCCGGTTTGCCATTTCAGGTTCGTCCTGTACAAAAGAGAAATAGTCCTTAGAATTTTATTTTAGATTCAAATGAATGTACCTAAAATGTGCATGTCCTATGTTTTGGGTTTGTTTTTTGAATGTTAGGAGTTCTACGTCTTTGTTATTCAGTTTACAGAGAGTTTGTCTGAGTGGTGTTCTGAAGTTCTAAGAAGAATACTCCAGAAGTGTTGGCAACGTGACCTGACTTGTGTGTTGATGGAAGTTGTTTTACTTGTCGGTAACACTCCCAATGGGAATGCAAGCTGTGTCGCTATTCCAAAGATCTGAATAATTTAATGTGTTGCTGTACTCTACTGGGTCACAGCCCAAGACAGTGGGTTGTCTGGTTTTGTGTTTTCAAGCACCGACATGCCTGTTGAGTGTTTATGCAAGCTCAGATTTTTATTTTTAAACTAAAACAGAGAAAACAAACCAAAAGATTACTTATGTAGCACACTAGTGTGGGATATTTCTCAGTAATTCCACAGTCTAGTTTGGTCAGCTGGTAGCAGTTTAAAATTATCCTCGGTGTAGGTTTAAATGTTCATGATAAAAACCCAAAGACTTGTGAAGGCTAAGCAGCTGAAAATGGTAGGCTCGAAGAGGCATAATTTAAAATAGTAAATGGACAATTCTTTCTGTACTTTGCTTTCAAATTACAGGGAAAAGTACTTCTGAATGAAGTATCTGCCCCCAAGTTAAATGCAGAGCAAGGACCTTTGTTCATTTAATCACAATTTTCTACAAAATGTCATTAGAAAATTTTGTTTTGTTTTCCACCACTTTACAAGAAACTTGGAGGATAATCCAGTGCTGCAGTTTGTGACACTTCTTCTCTTTCAACTTATGCCAGAGTCCTTGAGCAACATCAAACTAACAATCACTTGGATTTATTCCATAGTCTAAGAAGTGTGGATTGCTGGAATAGCTCCTCCTAATAAGCCACAATGATGTCTGTGTGTCGGGAGGAGCTACCATTGTGAAACCCCTGTTGTTGGTTTGTCTTTCCACTGACCTAAAAATGCTTCCTTTTGACATAGGTCTGCAATTCTGTCTGTGCACAGAAAGATGAGGAAAATGTAAAGAAAAACTCGAGTTAGGTTACCTAAATGGATGCCAAAGCAGGTTGTTTCAAAAATTGTTCTGTGAAGCGTAAGGGCTTTAGGGTGACAATTTCTGATGCTACGCAAAGCCTTTCTGCCCTGATTTGCTTCATCAAGCTTGTGTCAGGCTGCCTTGCAGAGGGCTGTCAGGCTGATCACAGGGCTAACCGCAAAGCTCCAGGCTCCTGTTGCTTGATTTTACTCTTCTATTTCCCACCTTATAGTTGGGAGCAGAAAAGAAAAAAAAAAACAAGGGGGCTGGGAGAAAAAAAAAACAAGAGGGAGAAATGGAAGAAGCTAATTTAATGCAGACACTCTTTATAGATTAAGCTATTATAATCTGTTTGTTTTGTTGTTTGGGTTTTTTTTATTTTGAAACAGTATGCCACAAAATAGAAGAGCTCCACAATTAATTTTTTGCTGGCATACATTTCATTTGATTGTATTACATGTCAGCAGTCTGAAGATTAAGAGTTAGGGCCTTAGAATTCATGAAATATATGTGAGTAAATATTTTGAAAGACACTTCCTGTCAGCTCACTCTGAGGAAAGTAGATATACGGCGTGTGTCAAAAACTCCATTTGTTTTCCATTGAATGGCTGCAGAGTGAAGCAAAATCACGCAATGTATTTAATCCTAATCTTTCATGCATCATGTTTTAAGGAAGATACATGGTAAAATGTGTGATGAGGAAGAGGGAGCCCCTCTAATTAGTGGCGTTCGAAGTTATGTTTAAAGCTCAGATGAAAGTATGGGTTTAGGTTACATGGGAAGCAGCGTGGAGACAAAGTACCTGATGGCACGCACTGGTTGAGACGGGGAATTTCTGCCACAGTTCCTCTTCTTCCAGTCACTCTTCCTTGTCTCGGTTCACAACTCCTCCAGAACCTTGTCCTCAAGCTGTGGTGGTCTGCCAAGGAGAGGTTCTTCCTCTCCTGGTCTTTTACTTCCCTTCATTCCCTGTCAGCCATTCAACTTCAGTGCTTTTTTTAGCCTCAAGGAGGGAGAAAGTCTTTCATATCGATTCAGTAGCTGCCAACTGGAGATCAAACTAATTCTAGCCGTGGTTATTTTTAACAGTACAACATAACAATCCATGATGCTCCAAATAGGTGGGGTTACTGAAAGCTTTATTTCACACTCTTGTGTACAGGCAAATTGACGGGAAGCAGATGTTCCCCGAGCAGACTCTGAAGTTAGGCCAGGCACAGTAAGCGAAACTTCCTTACAGGTACTTGGGTCTGAGTTAACAAGAAAAGCAGATGCAGAAATAAAGGCTTTGTCTGATGTTATTTATTTATTTATTGATTTTTTTTTTTTTTTAATTGGAGTAATTTCTGTTCCCTTCAGCAAGGCATCCTGTCAAAACTAGTTGAGTTCTTTAGAAGTTGGTTTCCTTTTCCACAATATAAGAAAAACGATGACATACTTCACCGACTGGTAAGTGATCACTTTTTTTTTTTCCCATTTCCTTTCCTAATCCACAAGTCTTCCTCTCCTCTGTACCTCATTCTCTGAACACCGTCTTTGGTCTGTATTGTTGATTTTGGCTCTAAGAGTTTTACTTGTTCTTCAGATGATATTGATTCTGGTTTTCCAACTTACTGTGCCAGGCACATTGGGCACACAGGAACAGGAACAATATGAGTAGCCAGGTTGAAGATGTTCGGAATGTCGCAGCCTGGTGCCTTGCAGGCACAGCCCAAGACTGAAGGCTCTAGAGCTACATCTGCGTATTGCTTCCCACTCTGTTTCCACTTGGGAGCTCAGGCGCAGCACCACCGCAGGGCGGCTGTGCTGCCCCTGGAACCATCCTGGCCTGTTCATTTCGCCACTGCTGCCCACAGCCCTGCTGCATTTGGGAAAAGCGAGGCAAACTAAGGCACCTCTGTTAGAATGCTTCAGAACAGTGCTATGCATTAAGAGCAGACAACATCTGTGCGGCGGTCGGGCTGTAGGGAGAGGCAAGAACAGTTCTGTGTACTACCTCTGTGCTCTCAGCAGTTCAGAAGCAGGTTGGGTGTCCATCTGCCTCACCAGAAGTTGCGTTCTCCTACTCCTGGAGCCTGCAGGAACTTTTGGAGCCCAAGTCAGCCTGTGTGGGGTAGACCTGAAGGGTGATAGTTCTACCTCAGATAGTTAAAAATAGTTGTATGCTGCCTTTATACCTGTTTTCTGCAACACCGCTTTCTAGCCAATTCGGTCTCTAGCCTGGGCTTGTCTGAGATTTGCTTTAGCTTGCATCCAGCTGCTTCACATTCCTAGTCTGGCTCGTAAATGTCACATGAGTCAAACTGTTCCAAAATCTGAAAATTAGTATTTTGATTTCTTTTTTTCTACCATGGTATAGGGATGATGTCTTCAAATGTAGCTTAAAAAAAATGTTGAGCAACATGAGAAGTTAGGGGTTTCCATTTCTCCAAGAGTTCTGCCGAGTCCAATTGCTGTCTCTTTTCCTTTGTCTCAAGAGGACAAAATTTCCTCTGAAACCTCTCATTAGTGATCTTTGGTTGTCTTTTTTCTTCCTCCCTCTTCCCCTATGAATCAAAGGTATTATCTTCACAGGTTTTTTTAGCCTTACTTTCTTGAGATGGAAACGCAACCAAAGAATATGGGAAACATGTTTACATGCATGCTACAGTAGGGTACTGCAATGACAGAGGATGCGCTGGAGGAGGGCAGAGATTTCCTCTTCCACACAGTCCTGAAACAAATGTTTTCCATTAGAAGTAGAGTGCAAGTTATTGCAAGTCACACCAATGTATGGAAATAAACTTTTGACTAGTTATCTTATGGTTTCATAAATAAACTCATTCTGTCAATGACAGAACTATAAACAGATTTTGTACTGTGAATGTCAAACTTCTGTTAACAGCTTCTATCAGAGAGTTTTACACAAATATTCTCCTTCCCCCCCTGTAATCTTGCTAGATGAAAGATGCACGTTTTCAGTGTTTGTTGAGTTTTGTTATGCCATGCTTAACTTGAAGTGTTTTGTAATTACAATTTGGTGCAGTATGCAAATTAAAATTTCAGGGGACTTCCCTGCTGGAGATATTTGTCTTCAAGATCTGTGTATTTGTCTTGAAGACCTGTAGCTGTAGGGAAAAAAATAGCAAATACTTATCATGGCATCAAATCCACAAGTAAGTAACTCCCTGAAGTTTGCCTGGAGTCCAGCAAGTGTGAGGTCTTCAGAGTCCCATGGTGTTTCATGTTTGGATCAGCTTCCCTTGGGAAAGGTCACAGGGTCCTGCAGGAGAGGACTTCACTGCCTTGGCTGGGGACTTGAGTCCAGTGCATTGACTATTACTAAATGCCCACAGGTGACTTTTTGTTGACTCATTTGTAATATTTCTCTTTGTCATTTTTGTTTGTTTGTTAATGACATAAATTATGTAATAACATTGAAAAAAAAGAGTGTTTGCTGTTTCATTGAAGATCTTCTGATAGATACAGTACCTCTTTGATTCTTATGCAAATACACTGGCATGATCTGTGCCGTGTTTCCAGATATCGTTACTATCTAGGTCAGATCACAAAGTCAGCGCTATGCACCCCTTAAGCGTGAACTGTTAGGTAGTATGTGAGTTTTTAAAGTTAAGCAAGTTTAACAAAAATGAAGTAGCTACCTGTGATATATCTGAAATACTCCTGTAGTCTTTGGGAACTGATGGTTGTCAGGAAAGTGTAGAGTGCCTGGGTGTTTTTCTTGTTCTGATAACTTAATTTTAAGAATTTGCGTATTCTTTACTAATGTGTGTTTTTTCTCCTGCCCATTTGTGGTAAGGATGTTGGATTTCGATTTGACACGCTCCGTACCATCCTGCAACAGGAAGTTCTGCTGCAGGAGGATGTGGAACTGATTGAGTTCCTTGACCCCAGTATCCTGTCAGCAGGGCAGTGTAAGCAACAGGAAAACGGACAACTTCCAACGCTACGCTCCCTAGCAACTCCTAATATTTGGTATTGTACAGAGAATATCTACCACTATAGTCACTGAGAAACAAACAAACAAACAAAATAGTTGTGTGTTCTTTATATAAAATGCAGCAATAAAGTTATCACTTTTTTTCTCGGGTCTTTGAGTCTTTGGTCCACTAGTCCCCAAGTTTATGGATAAGCATGTTTTTTTTTTTTTCCTCGGGCACTTTATTGGAAGAGTGAGTTTTAATCTAACTACATGAACATAAATGCATATTTACAAACACCAATCCATGCTATAAGGAAGATCTAACATGGTTAATTAATTCATTAATTTCAAAAGCTATACAGTGGTGATTTTGATAAATGAGACATGATTGTGTAAATTGAATTGGAAAGCATTTTCTCTGCTGTGTCCTGCATAAAGTGTGTTAATAGTAGGGGAGGACAATTAATTTTCACAGGTGTAGAATACCAGAAGAACAGACTAAAGAATATTTGAATAGGACGCATTCAGAGGCTGGTGACATTCACCCTAGAATACCAAAGGAGCTAGTTGCAGCAGTGTGTGAGAAGCTGCCATCTGTATTTGAAAAATACCAAAGATGGTGGGTGTTCTGAGAGAGTGACTTGCTCAGAAATGTACAGGAATCAGTAGATAAAGATATCTCATAAAACAGCTCAGTGATATGTTTTCGTGTGTGTTAGGAAAATTGATAGAATTATAAAACCACGGCAGGTTAAAAACCCCAACTCTTTAAGATGTAATATGTCATTACTGATGCTCTCTGTCAAATAAGAGAACTTTTGAATCAGAATTCTCCAGTGGTTTGTCCTGGTCCTACCACTATTCATTGCTTCTTCAACTGTACAGATGATAAAGTAAGCTTAGAAAACTGGTGAATATTGCTACGCTTACAGATCACACCAAGTTTGTAAGTGTTTTGGCAGAATGGAGTTCCAAAGTAGCTTGACCAATGGGAGAAATATCTAGAGATCAGTAGAGAAGTCAATAAAGGCAAGTATCTAATGCTACACTTGGGAGGGAAAAATCAAATTAACAAACGCAAAGTGGTGAATCATTAGGTAGGCAGTACTATTTCAGAAAAGGATCTGCACATTGGTGCAGAGCATAAATTGAAAGAGCCAGCAAATTATCAAAACTCATCCTGCAGTCCATGTCATATGCAGGACGCAGTGGTTTTACTCTTCTGTCTGCTTCCCTAAGCCTTGTGTTAGACTACAACATCTGGTTTTGGATGCCACGCTTGGAGAGGCATAGGTAATTTAGAGACAGTCCAGAGCAGAACAAGAATAATCAGTTTAGAAAATGTAATCTTTCAGAAACATTACAGTGTGTTAGGATTGTTTGGCCAAAACGGAGAAAATTGAGGTGGGATGGAACAGTGTTACGCTGTGTAGAAGGTAGGTAATAGAAAGTGGTTATCAGTTGTTGTTTATTCTGTTTGGGAAAGGGAAGGATATGAGGAAAAATAATGCAATTAATTTGCCAATGATTCACGCTCAACTTGGTGGAAATCTTTTGAACTCTAAGGATACTTACGAGTTGAAGTAGCTACCTGAGTGGATCCTGGAGTCTTGATTTTCTTCTTTAGTCTGTCTGTGATGATCTAGATTAACCAGAAACTGAAAACGGACAAAGTGAACTCTTAAATCCCTTCCAGCCTTTCATTGTTGTGATTCATTTTTGGGTGAGAGATTTTATTTTTTTTTTAACGTACAAAGGAAGTTATAGACTGTGTGTCTGCCCTTTTTAAAGTTAATTACATATCTGAAATATTTTTAACCTTTACTAAAACTTATCAGTAGCCCTGAAGAGTTAACACTTGTAAAGCTTGTTGAAATATGACCACAAAACTGTCCAGAAAATAGAAACCCAGAGACCATGTCTTATTTTAGAAATGGGAAAATATTGCTTGTGAATACTTCCAAAATCAAATACAGAATACACAGGTTTAAGGCATGAAGAAAGTGAATATTTTTCTTTCAAAAAATTCTGAAAAATGAAAGCTGTTATGCACCTGAAAGCCCATATCCCATCCATCGCTGTGAAGACTGTCATAATCTTACAAAACTGCATCTATAATACTATATATGAAGCACAGTGTATTTTCTAGCAGCTACTTATTTTTGAATTTTTTTAGGCGAAAATAACAGCTTTATGAAGTTTTTAAAATGTCCTTGAGAAATAACTGAACTGAGATACTAGTAACTCTGCTCTTTAAGGATTTCCAAAAGCTCCCAAATTATTTGAAATGATTATTCAACCCATCGTTATAAAAATGCGTTAAAAACTAGTGGTGTGTTGGTGTCCAAGTTAAATGAGTCAAAATCTGGAAAAAATAAAGCTGGCATTACTTCAGGGTTTTATTACCAAAAAAAACATGCCCTTCCCTGATGTACTGTTGAACCTGGAAGTACAGATCTTCCAGTTCCTACCCACCCTGGTTTATAATGCTGAGTAGTCAGGTTTTTTTCTTTTTCTGTTTTCTTTTCTCTTTTTTTTTTTTTTTAAAATTACATGTGTAAGAGAAACTGACCTTTCAATGTGGTACAGTATTCTTCTACTCCTGCCATAAAAATGCTGGAGAAATGTTTCCTTAGAGTATACCAACCAAGTAATACCATGTACGTATACATCTAAATCTGCCACTAGGAGTAGTTTTCGGTGTTTACAGCTCCCTGCAGGACCTACATAAAAGCCACTTAATAAAATGTTGTAATCTCAAATGTAACTGAAAGCTTCATGATTTTCCCACTTCTTTGACCTCAGGAATCTCTGGTTGATGATACTTTCTCTGCCTGCAGGGATGTCTCGCTGTTTCTTGCCTTTGTAAGTGCACTGCTTATGCTTCCTTCGTGGTGGAAGGAGTCGTCGTGGCTGCCGTGGGGACTAGTTCTGCTTGCCTATGCAGTCTTTCGAGCGTGGGGTACATGGAGGACAGCCAAGCTGCAAATGTCCCTGCGAAAATACTGTATCCAGCTGGAAGAAACGGTGGCGAACAGCCGAGCTTTTACTAATCTCGTGAGGAAAGCGCTTCGACTCATTCAAGAGACTGAAGTAATTTCCAGAGGATTTACCCTGTGAGTCTGTATTTCACTTTATTTAATACACAGATCCATTCAAGCCAGATGTCTTCTAAATTTCTCTTGTTACACAGTCTCCCATAACAAGCGGAATTACTGAAAAACATAATACTTAAAGCTTTTTGCTTACATAAAATAGTATAATTACCATTCATACTAAAAGTATGAATTCTAACAACTCAGTGTTAAAAGCTTGCATGCTGAAGAATGAAGTCGCACAAAACTTGTATGCCTTTGAAATCTCCTGCTCTGCTAGCAATGAAATACATGAAGAAATGGATGTTGAACCAATTTAGTTAGCTACTTTGGGGAGTCGTTTAGAGGGTTGTTTGTTTCAAGTTTTTTTGTATCTTATATTACCAAATCTACGTGAATAAACTGACCTGCAAGTAGCCATTCATATTTTAGAAAACAAGATGACATGAAAACCATTCTGTTTTTATTTAACAAATGTCAGTCTGGACTAATGAGGAGACAGCAATCATCAAAGACCATCAAAGGTCATTTCCCACCTCAAATAAAGCTTACATTACTCTTTTATGCATACAGTTTTTGAGATGTTTAGATTCTTAAATTATTTACTGCTGAATTTGCCTCTTGTCCATTTAAGGGATGTGAAAGTGTTCCTGGTTATTTAGCTCTTGTAGCTATTTGTTAATTTTTGCTTATTTGCTCTATGAAAGGACATCAGAACATGTTCAGTGTATGCAGTGATCCCAAAGCCAGCAGGCCCGCATCTGCGCACTCTCATTGCCATGTATGCTTTTCCCTTGTAACAACCTATGGTTAGACACATACTGGTGCGAGTTAGACTTAAGGTTACAGGAGGTGGGAACTGCCAACAGCTAAAATGCAATTGACTTCTTTATAAAAACAATAAAAAATTCCCTTCTGTGTACCAAGAAATTGTTTCTTCATGTCAGACCAACTATTCTGCACTCAGGCACTTGTTTTTACGTGCAAGCTTGAAACTGTAGATGTAACATTTTGAATTAATTTTCTATCTTGGGATACCTTCAGTATGCTTGATTGAAGAAATGTTTCATTCTCCCTTTGGAATGCATAAGCATGTCTTCAGTCTGCCTAGCTATGTGTTTTGTTTTGCTTTGGTTTTTTTGCTGAAGAAGCATATAGTTAAGCAATAGGCAGTCTTATCTTTGCAAATGGGTTCTTGAAAGAAATTATTGTTAGGGCTTGTCCAAATTACAAATGAGAAAAACATTTGGATTTTTTCCTAAGTTTAAGCAAACGAACTTGTGGTCAGTGTCTACATTGCTGCTGCCTTGTTCTTTTACTACATATTTTAGATAACAGATTAACAAAAAACAGACTGGTCTTTAAGCTGATGCTTGATCTAATAGCCTCTTTACTTAAAACTTTGGCAAGCTTTTCAAAAGACTTTGGAGTATGGATGGCGTGGGAGAAGCCTGACTGTGCCAGCATCCTCATTGGAACAATTGTCCAGGATGGAGAAGTCAGTGCTGTACAGGTTTTGGTCTGGTTTAGCCTGGAGGAAGTTCTTACTCCAGAGTGTCCTTTTCTGCATCCACATAGTAACAGATGCTGTTGCACAGAGCACCATGACATTCTTTGCTTGAGATAACGCTTCATGTATGATCCAAAAAACTAGCTACCCCTTTTTCTTTCCCAAATTTTGCTACAATAAATCTTAGCAGAACAAAGTTTAGTATGTTCTCCTATAATAACGTTGTCAAAGTCTTAATGCTTCTTCAGAAAGAGTCACATGGCAATAGAAATGGTTGCATCTGGAAAGTTAATGAGTATCTTCTTGTGTCATTTTACATCCTTGAAGGAATGGGATTTCAACCAGCTAGCCTGTTCGACGATACGTGCACTGCTGTTTTAATATACTGCTAGCTCAGCGTAGTTTGAACTATGCATTAACCATGTGGTGAATGGAAAGATGCTGAAGCTGACATTTATATGGTACTGAGTTCAGATTTTGGCTATCTGTACTTAGCTAAATTCTGATACGGCAGGACCAGGTCTGCAGCTTTGGCTTGAAGTTCCTTGTGTTCCACCACTGTTTTTCTCCCCCTTGCACCATCCTTTGCTATGTTCTCGTGGGCTAATTTACATATGCTGTGAAACATATGTGGCTTTGCTTTATTCTGTCATGTTTGCCCCTTGTTAATTGACACTTTACTGCATCTGTAAATGTTAAATTATTCTTGATGAGGTTTTGGTCAATTCTCCACTGATTCACTGGTGTACTACTGTGTGCCAGTGACTGCTGTGTGTTTAACGATTTCAAGCATTGTTTTACCTTCATTCCCCTCCCACTTAAAAAAACCCCACAGCAGCCACTTAGAAAAGGAATGAAGAATCCCATCAGACCTCTCTTATATTAGCTGCTGTCAAAGGCAACTGGATATTCTGATTTCAGAATGGTCTTTAGAAGTGTTTAATGCTGCTGTTAGCATTTAGGGTATGTCAGTGTGGTACAAGCTCTGCGATGCAGAGATGCCGGAGGCCTCACCAGGCCGGTCTGGATTACAGAAATTGTGTAGGCAAGGTAGGGCAGTGCTCTGCTCAGACGGAATGGCAGTATCTCTAATTGCTTCATTTGCAATTAGACAAATGAAGCCTGATCACGGGTTGCAGCCTGAAATTTCTGCTGGCTAATGAAAGTATGTCCATTGTCTTACACATTATAAAATTAGAACTGTAGAAATATGTAGTGAAAGGCCGCAGCAATAAGCAGCAAGTAGTTATTTCTTTGTATGTCACTGAAATAATTAGCTGTCCTCAAGAATACTCCCTTTCTAATATATTTTAAACTAGAATCAGGCTCTGGAGTGCAGTAATAGATTTTCATTAATGTGTCTGTACAGGTTTGTTAAAATTCAAGAGCCTATTTAAAATTTGGCTTGTGAGATTCATGAAGAAATAAGTCACTGCTCTTTACAAGTATAATGGGTTTGGAGCAGTAGGAAAGAGGAAATTCACCCTTAACCTTTTTTCTTCTTGCTATTTGTGACTGATACACAAAGCTGATAACATTTTATAAGTCCAATTAAAATATATAGAAGATAAATGGAACACTAGGAAGTTAAGGATGTGGCATGTCTGGCACACAGACATTTATAGCAAGTTATACTAATTTAAGATTACTGGAATAAAGAAGAATTATTTTCTAAAAAACACTGAAACAAGCCTTCCCAGAAGCAAAACAAATTGTTTTGCTGAATACTGCCAGTACATGTTGTGCATGAGTTGTGCTACATTGTCACTCCAATCTTCAAAAAGGGCAAGAAGGAGGACCCAGGGAACTACAGGCCGGTCAGCCTCACCTCCATCCTGGGAAAGGTGATGGAGCAGCTTATCCTGGAGGCCA
>Ga0065711_1030501_pt1 | contig 32310 bp, 17 predicted proteins | sample Hoacrofraction12_FD_59098 | JGI IMG/M metagenome (GOLD analysis project Ga0065711, IMG submission 59098) | Hoatzin crop microbial communities from Cojedes, Venezuela - Epithelial fraction 12 v2 (version 2) | ecosystem: Host-associated > Birds > Digestive system > Esophagus > Crop | place...
CCCCCCCCAAAAGCAATAAATATAATAAAAACAAACGTATATTACTGCAAGCAAGGTATGAGCTCTCAGGTTCTCCCTGAGCTCAAGAACTCGCTTATCTGGAGTCCTGCTATGTCACTGGCAGTGTCAGCAACAAGTTGTCACAACAGCAGTGTGTATTACCTGCTGCTCCAGCTGGGGAAAAGAAAAAAAGGGATTCTTTCTGGAAAAACTATTGTAAAAGCACATATATTTAATATTAAAATATACAGCCTCATCAGAAACCACAAGATATTGATGATAACAACTTTTCACTTTAGCCAAGGACTTAAATACACTTTATAAATACTATTTAGATGTCATCGCTGTTTTGGTCAAAACATTATGAACCACAGCAGACTTTTCGATATTCTCTCTGGAGATCTTGTAGTTTTCTCTGCCTTTCCATGATTTGCAACACACACAGTGAGCAGTGGGAACTCTGTACACAAAATGAAAAAAAGGGAGGGAGTAGAAGGAAAATTCACTTGAAGAATGACACCTATGAGAAGTGGTGAGATGGAAGACAAAGATTTTTTCTGCTCCTCATTTATAAGACTAAGAAAATGAGATTTTGATTGTGTCTTTTTACCCTTTTATTTTTAGAATTATCTAGAGTTTTTCCTATACCACCCTGGCATGTGACTCAGACCTTCTGAGTCTTTTTCATGAACAGATGATGCCTTTTGTTGCAAAAATCCTCATTCGAGATGCAGCGCATAAATTCTCCAACCATCACTTTGAATAACTTGAAAAAAAAGAGTCATGATTCTGGATCTCCACATCACTGCTGTGGAGCAATATGGAGTTTATTGTATAGTTTATACAATACAGAACATAGTTTAGGAGAAAAAGTAAGGAAACATCTGTTAAAGAATTGTTTACAGATTAGGACATGTGCTAAAAATCGGAGAATCTTTTCCAAAACAAGCAGAGATGATCCTGAACACGAATCTGAACACGAATACTGCAGGTAAGTGGCCTAGCCCCTCTCTATTAGTGAGAAGGAGAAAAAAAAAACAGGCTTTTTAAAATTATAACTCCTAATTCAGTTCATGCTCTTGCCAGTAATGTGATACACAGTATCTCTTGACTGTTTGATGCATCTATCAGTGTAGCGTGGAGCCACTTTATACACAGATGGGAATTACGGTATCTGGGCCAGATCAAGAGAAAATTTTGCCATGTTATAATGTGTGTTTCAATGTGCGCTGGCGTATCTGAGATCAGAATCAGTCATGTGAGAATGGAAGTGAACACAACTTGGTTTACCATTTAAAACAGCTTTCTCAAGTGGGATTAAGGGATTAGGTTTTGTGGTTGTCTTCCAGAAGCAATGTCACGGGGTGGTTTTACTACAGAAAGACCTGGTGTTCCGCCAGTGCAAAATAAAGTCTGCTGGCAACATGAATGCAAAATCAAGGAGAGAGAGGCTCAGCTCAGCTGCAACAGCATAACCCCAAAGTTACAAGAGCTCTGACTCTCCTGCAGCCGTAGATTACAATTAGATGGCAAATTTGTGAAATTCCCCTCTCTCCACACTGTCCCTCTTCCAAGACTGCTGCTTCTCTGCCAAAGTGTCTGGAGCAGAGTATGAACAACTGCAACTTGCATGTCAATATTTTGACACACAATTTGAGTTTATTTTAATATACCAGGTTGATTAGCCAATTTTTATTTCAGATTCCATTTGGTCAAAAAGTGTACTAATTCAGGAGCTGCTTCACAAACTATTTAGTCATCTCACTGGTAAGTCAATAAAATGAGGGGGCTACGAAGACAATACTGACCTCAGCTATACAGTTTCAAGCAGCTGCCATGAGTGGGTGAGAGCTTTATCTCCATTACAGTCCTGATATCCATGCAAGTGATAATGATCAACACAACAGAGATGTTTGAACATTCTCCCAGACTGACTTCTTCAAAAGCTGGTAGCAACAGGAGTTGCTGGTCATTTTATGTGGCATGATTTGGAGCTCCTGAGGACATTTTTAATGTACAAGCTCTATCCACCTTTAACAGGAAATCTTCTATTGCATGGACAGCAAAGTGATTAAATTTGATCTAACATAATGTTCTTTGGCCTGGAAAGATCCTTCTGTTTCTTTTCAAGTCACCGTTTTCTGATGGCGACAATTGCACTTTTTCATATGGAGTGTTGTAGGCTAAAAATCATCATAACCATAGTAGCAAGCTGATAAAGTCTCATGTTTGTCTGAGATCAATGTTACTTTCCAAGGAGCACTTCATACTCAAAGACTACTTCAAATGCCTTAAAGTAACTTCAGGGGTTTGGTCATAAGGGCTACCTCCACCACAGTTAATCATACTCCCAAATCATAACAACCTTACACAGCTTTGCTCTTTGGTCCACACATCACAATTTTCTCTTCTCAGTTTGCCAGAAGATTGCAAGTACTGTCATAGAATGAGGGAATTGACCAGAGAACCTATCCCTGGAAGTCCAAAAGCCAGGAAATTCCACATTACTATCAGAAACTCTGGTTCTCACAAAAAAAAAAAAAAACAAAACAGGAATTCAGAAGACCAGAAGTGGAGCCAAATGTCAGATAGCAAATAGAGCTGGCTGCAATAAGGGAGGTCTCTCTATTCCCCTCTTGTGTATCTAAACTCTTCAAACCTGAATGATGAATCTGGCGACTACAGCTCTTTGGGTCCTGGTAATCAGCCAGCTATATTTCTTAGGAGTCACTGATCTACCAGTTTTGACTAGTCATTGTTAGCGTGATCATGGGGAAAGACATACTGGACCATGCATAAGCAGTTGGCTTATTTAGCACTGCATAATACCGACCAGTTTCCTCTAAACATTGCAAGATCCCATGTGAAGTTTGCTCCCTTCCCTGCTCTATGCGCTTGCATGGTGATAACACTGAGGTCAACATTAGGTTGCATGCGGACGTGTTCTTGCATTGAGTGCCATGTTGCTTGTGGCCAGCTGGAAGTGAAACTCCAGCTTTGCTATCTCCTCTGCACTTAAGTAAGCCACTGCAGCTACCTTTGCAATTAGCTGTGTGTAGACACCTGGTCTGGGTCACATCTGCTGCCCAAACAGCATTTTCTCTTGTCTGTGAGCAATAGACAGGAGCTGATGGGAGCAGCCCATCATCCAGATTGACTGCACAGGTCACCAACAGGACTACAGAGGCCAGAAGGACTCTGCCACCCTCCTGGCAGAACAACACAGTGTCTTCTTGTACAGAGATAAGGTTCCCCATTCACATTCCCTGTTCCTGCAGGAGGGACTGGTGGCTCCCTGTAGGCTATAAGTAAGAAAGCAAAGTGGGGATGACCAGTTCCCATGCCCTATTCTAATAAAAACAAGTAAATGAAGTGCCCTAATGGTGTAATCCAGGAGGAATTTGTGGCTCAATTCAAGGATGCCTTGGTCACGTCACAGGTGGAGAGAAAACAGCAACACAAAGCTGAAGGCAATGATATTTTCCCTTGTGCTGTCCCTCCACAAAGTCCAGGTAGAGATTGGTAAGCGGCTGTGGCTTAGAGAGAAACACTGCCTGCTTGGAGCTAAGCAGAGCGTGTTTTCCAGTGTGATTCCCCCTGGATTTAATCTGAAGGCACCATGGATTAGTTTTAATGCTCCACTGTGACAACAGGGTATGCAATGACTTCCACAAAATGGGAATTCTGTTTTTTCTGGCATTGCCTTTGATGCACTGGAAATGCAATTTAGCAGCACACGATCTGAACCACTCCGACAAAGTATCACCAAGACATGAGCCATCAAGAAAGAAAGAAAGAGAGGGAGAAAGTGTTTCTGGGTGTTGTCCTTGTATTCATAAAAAGCCATGTGTCAAGTGGACACGATAAGTGGTGTTCATGGTCCAGGTAATACTTTGAAGAACAGAAGAAAAGGGAGATTCTGATTGCTGTATTTACCCTGCAAAAATACCTAATTATTATCAAAGGGGGAACTGAAATAAAAACTCTAGCCACTTGGTAGTAATATAAAATTCAGGCTTACCACAGTTTGTATTTTCTTGCTGAAAAGTTAGGGGTTTTTCCTTGAAGACCCCGTAGCACAGTGCCCCTTCTATTTGAGATCTGCTGCATCAGTAAGAGTCATGTCGTCAGTAAGGCTTCGGGATGCTCTGAACATGTGTGCTGAACCAGGGCAGAAGGGGAGGAAAACAGGGAAAGATCGCAATCACTGTTTGAAATACATATCTAACATCCACATGAGTCCTTTCTTTGGTCTGGTCCTGACTCCTTTATCAATGATTTTGTAAATCCAGGGTACTGGAAGATGGTTTTCCCATGGAGTGCGGAGGGAAGCTGCAGGTTCAGCTTGGTAGTACCATGCCTTTAAAGTCACCAAAGCTGCATTGCTTTGACTCACTGAATACAGCATTTCCTCTCCTGTTTTAGGCCCTGGAGATGTTCTAGCACAGTATTTTGGACTCTGTGATCTTGCAGGGTGGGATAGCAAACACAATTTCTGTGCTGCTTCTTGATAAACCGTGGAAAGATGTACTCTCACAGTGCCTGTCTCCCTCTACAGCCCTCCTCTTACCCTTGGGAGTGACATTTGTAAGCCTGTGCCACTGACACTGACACTCATTGAGGTGATTCCACCTTATTCCCTGCCTTTATCAGTCAATCATTTGAATCCTCAGATTTCATCTCCTCTTCTGCTCTACAGCTTTGCATGCCTGAGACAGCCGGGTGGCCATGTTCACAGGTCACGCCACCTGCACAAGCCCAGGGGCCTGCAGAGATACCACAATGCTAACCCATACCTGGAGGAAGACTGGGATCCCAAAATGAGCCTCGAAAGAAGGTGGGCTGCTGCACTGCACATCCCTCCCCTCTTTTCTGGCCTGGCAATCTCAGTGCTCTATATGACCTGACATTCAAAGCTCAAGAGATCTGCGGTAAATGCACATGCTGATATTTTCCACAGATATCTTCTTGAGTGCGGTTACATTCATGACTCTTCCTATGTCTCACTACAGAAAAAATGTTTTTAACTGTTTTGTATAGGCATGACTCTACACATTGGACAGGACAGCTATGAAGAATTGTGGGTTGAACATGAATCGGAATATGCTTTGAAAATTAAAAAGAAACCCACAACAAACCTAAAATCTTGTCTAATGCAAATGCTGAGAAAATGCTGTGACATCACAGCTACCTAGCTCCATTTTCCTCAAAGAAAGAGTGACAACACAACAAGAAGCTTCCAAAAGTCCTTTGAGGAAAAAAAAAAATAGCAGAAGTGATATTAAACACATATAAATCAGAGTTATAATCACTGCCTGGAAATCTGTCAGATAAATTTTATAGTGAAGCTTTAGGAGACTTTGCCTTTAGGCAATGCAGAGCCCATGATACTCTCTTTATAACCATTCCTTAGGCTGCTCTGTGGTTTTGCTGATGACAGTCCTATGAGGCTGATATAATTCTCGCTGTCTCCTAATTAGCACTGTTCCATTATCCAACACACTGCACAGATCAGTTTCATTTGTTGTAGCATGTAGTATGTGACAGTTACTAGTAATTTAAAAAATTACTATAAGTCACGAACCACATATTCTTCTTTGCAGAGTTACTACCCCCAACATTGGTGGAATAAGGGGGGGGGGGGAGAAACCCACCTCGATGAAAAAAGAGATTTCACAGCCACAGCAAACCCCCCAAATTTTAGGCTCTTTAGGACCACCCAATTAATTCACTTGGTGCTGCTCAGTAAATCTTTTTAATAACACAACATGATTAAGTTATTCCCTGATTTTTCATCTCCAAAGATTTACGAAAAGTTACTCAGAAACACCTGTGTGGAAAAAAACATAACCTAATCCATCACGGTTTGATGTTTGCCCATAGGCAATTCTCTTCAGCTGAACTAATGGCACTGTGTCAGGTGAGAGTCATATCTTCACACCACAGAACTATTTTGCCTTTGGGAACACAAGGAATTTCTTTTTTAAAGATTATTCCTAGTTGTTACCTTTGTAGCAATGTATTTATGCAACAGGTGATACTCTGCAGATGAGAAGTGACTCCACTGGAAAACCACATGAAGTTTAAGGAATCTCTCTCTGTGGTTGCAGTGGCGTTTTCTTCCAGATGGATCATACTTAGTGTTTGCAAATAGGACCTTTCTTCCAATGACCTCCAGAGACATTGTAAGCTCTCACAGATTAAACTTTAGAGTGTTTCATAAGACGTCAAGGAAGCATGCAGATACTGTAATCACATTTTTCTCTCTATCACTAACTGGATGTCCTTCTGTTTCATGATGCTGAGTTTAAGATAAACAGAAAACCACAGCAGAGGTATCCTGGACTCTTCTCCAGATGTTTCTCCTAAATCTATTCCACAGCACTTTGTCTCCAAACCTTAATGGCATAGTCTTTTACAACTAAGTCTTGGATATGCATTAAACCATGATAGGCCAAGCAACCTCACTTGCAAGATCATAGCTCTATGTCTTTCTATAATCCCCAAAGGCCCAGATAGATTTTGCCAGAATGGTGAAGGAGACCAAACAACTGCAGAACAGTTTACCATTTGCATTTTTTTCCCTTGGTTCATCGATATGGGCCATTACTTAAAATCTAAAGTGCCTAACTGGGTTTGACTTTATTGACAGCTGCACATCTTAAGCCCTTTCTTTCAGGTAATAGCTGATTCTTCCTTTATCCACCAAAGCTTTAATGGTTAAAGGTTTTTCTCCCAGCTTACTATGTCATTTCAACTGTTTTATCCAACTTTTGCCAAGCACCGAATTTAGGAAAAAAAGGAGAGAAAAGAAAGTATACACGAACAAAAAAACCCTTAGCATCAAACCTGCTTGAAATATTTTCAAGAACAAAACCGAGTCATGCCAAATCCCAGGGGACGGATGGGTGGTGTCAGGCTGCAGTGGCCTCCGCGAGGAGCACAGAGTAATGCGAATGCCCACCTGCACGTGGGTGAGAAACAGTGGTGTTTCTTTGCTTACTGCACCAAAAGTCCAGCAAAACAGCACCTAAATACCTGCTGGAAATTCAGCCACGAATGCAGAATTGGAACAAGCTATTGGCAAAACTACAGCTTAAAAAAAAAAGCTGTCTGCAACTATGGTTACGGTTTAATTGCAAGCGTATACATGCACGCATTTTCACACCTGGATTGTTTCCCCACCCTTTCTGGGGACTAGCCCTAAACATCTCACTGACGCACACACAAGAAGAAAACAAGTTAGTTTGCAATCTGCCCTAACGGAGAAAGTCTCTAGGCAAAGCACTGAGATCTGGCAGGCCTACAAGAAGAAAATACACAAGTAGGGATTAGCCACATTGGTTTTGGCCTCCACAACTTACTCTCTTCTACTGAAAGAAAAGGCTAAATCATTAAAACCAGTGAGGTAGGAGTGGAAAAGAAAAGCGCGTCTGTTTGGGTCTAACACTAAACAAGGACCAGAATGCTATACGAAGAATGAAGAGAGGCTGTTTGATGGTTTTTGTTATTTAACAAAAACTTACATTGATATGTTTTTTCCCTTTTTTTTTTCTTGCTGCATAAACTTCAGAACTTTATGTTGGGTATATAAGAGGTTGTGTCCCTCAACCCTCTCCTGTAGTTTTGCTCATCTTGGCAAAAGAGCAACAGTACCTGGGTTTCATTAAACCCCAGAGAAAAAGAAGTGGCAGTGAGACCTGTATCCAAATTCACCAGAAAAGAAAGCAAATCTGGCATTTCATACCCAGCAGAGACCTCTGTGAACATGTAGGCTGTCATTCGGGAAACTGCAGAACACCACCCCATGCTTCCTACTTGCATCCAGTGGACTGAATGTCCTGACACTGACAGATCTATTCTTCACCTCTCATGTGACTGTAAGTTGTTCTTTATTCCCTGTTACCAATTATACAAGCACCACTACTAGTTCTCGCCGCATATCTACATTGAGTCTAATCTTTGATGTCAGTGAGACCAGTTCTCAAAAATGCAAATGCCAGCTCTGAGAGAGAGCTAGAAATTTTGGGAACTGCCCTGTGTTCTGTAAAGGCAAGCTGGAGTGAGAAGTGAAAACCACACTGTGGCATACCTGGCCCTGAAGCCGCTGATGGGTTTGGTGCCAGACCTGTGACTCTCTGAAAGCATCTCCGGTTTAGAGGGAAATATCTAAAGCTCACTTCTGCACAATAAATGCAGCTATAGATGATACTTTTGCTTTTCTATATCACCCCTACACTCACCCAAAAACAGAGTAATTGGGAAAATCAACAAAACTGGAAGATGAGAGCTTTTCTTATACAGTTTTTTTCCTAGTAATACAGTACCCTCTTCCCACTATGGCAGCTCTCTGTACGAGTTCTTTTCTGATCTTGAACATCTGCTCCTCTGTCTGAAAAAGCACATGGGGGGAGTGGGAGGGGGGAAGGAGTGGGAAGGAAAAAAACACTGCAAATTCCAAATGTTTTGAGAGCAGCTACCCTATTCTCCTAGGAACCAAACGTCAGTGGTCTGAATAGGTCTCCTAATGGGTATGAGCACATGCCAGTGATCACAGACAATCGCACTAAATTTCCCTTAGCAATATCCAACAGACCAAACTGTGATCAGTGATAACTGAGCCCTTAGGGACTTACTTGTAGCCCATTCAAAAATGTAGATGCCCTCAAGGGAAGGTTTGCCTTGTTTTCCTCAGGAAATTAAATAGACTCTTTATAGAATTAGCAAAAATCAGCAGGGGTTCAGATTTCCCATAGTCTTTCACAACCGGTGGTTTAATAGCAGACTTTAAGTTAATGTATATCAGATACTTGCATTTTGATTTTCCTTTCACTTTTACACTGAAGACATAGATTTTAATGACTTATTCCTCATTTCCACTTCAAATGAGAGAAGAGGAAGGGTCACAATGTCCAAATACCTTTCTGAACAAGAATCTTAAAAATTTGATACTGGTTGTCTATGCCAGACATATAGCTCGTAGCACCAAACATATACTCTTTTGCATTTTCAAAGTACTCACAAAAGCATTAGTTCAGAGTCAGAGATAATTTATTCAAAAACTTTGAGCTTCTTGCCACATAGGTTCTTTATCTGTCTTCTGGAAAAGTTTTGCAGTTCTAAGGGAGGGGAAGAACCCTGTTTTCCACAAAAATTAAAAATTAAAATCAAGTGCATATAAAGGAAACATTTAAAAATTGTGTAAAAAAAATCTTATCAAACTGAGAATTCATTTTGGTACTGCTAAACAGTTTTGAGAGAAATATCTCCACTTGTTCTGAATATCTGTCTCCAGAGTCCAGACGCGACCTGGGAGAACTGGGCTTCCCAGTGTTTTATTTCATACACTGTTTTGTGGCAGATTGTAGAGGCCAGGGAGGTCTGAAGTTTTACCTCTTCTTCAACCTTCTACCTATCACATCACATTAAAGTATGTATATGTGGTTCCAGTAAAGCTCTCTGTTGTAAAAGTCTCTAGGAGGATTTGTGTGCCTCTTGCACTTTGGACTCCCTTGGATTAAAGCCTGCTGTTTTAAGCACCATGGTTTTGCAGTTTGCAGCCCTGCTAATGAGAACCGAAACACTTCAGATCAGTTGCCCCATGACTAGTGTCACGCTCAAGAAGATCAAGCCAAGATTTCTCAGCACACCAGCCTTTGACAGCTTCTTGCTTGGGGGACATAAGATCATCAATAACAACAGCCTTCACAGGAGGCAGTCTCAAACAATTGCTCTGCTTTGTAAGGCATAAATTATATACGTAGGTTGACAGAAAGGAATAAGACATCAGATGCACTTTCTTGCCTCAATTTCCCCAAATACTCTCTTGCAAAATCTGTTGTCGCTCAAGGAAAATGTCCATCTCCAACCCCCTCTCTCGAGTCTCTTCCCATGGAGCCCTTAGAAGTTTGGTAGACTTTGCAGTGGACAGATAAGAAATCCTCCTTTTTTTTTTCCAACTCTCCACTAACCATTTCACATCCCTGGACAGACTTTTTATTTTGGGTGTTTTCTGAAAATGGAGGCTTTTTTTCTGAAAAATTGTGGAGTCAGGCACCCAAGAAAACTTGTCTGCTGGTCTTATTCTCAAGCAAGAGGTCACTTGAGTCTCATGCAAACCCCACTCACGAGGACACCGCCTCTCAGACACATGAAGAAAACATCCCAGATTGTTACTAGTGATAATATTCCTGTCAGCTCTTTTCCTGCTTTCCACATCACTGGGATGATAATTTGCCCTTTTCCTTTCAGCACCTCTCTTAGGAATACACACTGTGGAGCAAATCATGTTCACCTGTAATAGAAAGGAGACGGGATGTAGTTAATAAAGAACAAGGCAATTCAAACTTTTTTCCTGAGCCCTCAGGAGGAATACCCAGGTGTGCTGAGGAAGATATGCTTGGAAAAAAAGAAAAGAACCATTCTGCAGTCAATCTAAAAGCACTAGGCCTCCTTTCATGAATTGATTTACCCACTGGGTGACATATTGGCAATTTTCTGTTACCTACCCAGTGATATGACTAAGTAGATGAAGCTTAAAGGCAGGTCAGATAAAAAGACTTTAATCTAACAAAGGCAGCCTGAATTTCGTATGTCAAGGAAGATGATTTAACAGGGAATAGCAGCCTAAACGTGATACTGAATCAAGGTGGAGAATCCATAATTAATGTTACACTGCAGAAATGTTTAGTCAAAAACAGAATAACAAAAAGGGCTAGATTCGCCTTTCCTAGAAAAGGCCCCAATTCAGCAGAATACATCATTGTAGTATTTATGTTAAATATATGCTTCATTCTGGACCTGCATGAGAAGGAATGCCTTTGAATTCGTCTCTTTACAACCAGTGAAAAAGGGTGAAAATCAGTCATGACAAGTTTTATAAGACGGAGGCTGAGTGCTGCCATAATTTAATGAATACACAAGGCCAGTTAGACTTGGCAGAAATGTTGTTCAGAGAATTAATTAAAATTGTTTTCTCTGAGGAAGGAAAAGCTGTGTTTTGGGAAAAGCAGTAATATCATATGCAAGTGACATGAGACTTGTTCAAGTGTTTTCAGGCCTAAGGGGTGAAATGCCTAAGAGAGTGGTTGGTCGTTGAATAATGTATTTATCTTGCAGTTATGCTTCACAATTTTCCTACTGGGGTTAGCTGAATTTCCTGAACAGCAACCCAAAATGTAACCTCAAATCACTAAACAATGCCAGCAGAAGAGGAAGGCCATATTCTGCTCCCCAAAGTGTTTTATTTGTCCCCTCCATTCTGATGATTTTTCCCTTCTCCTTAAACATGAAAAGTGTGCAGTAGCTGTATGCTTCCTCCTTGTGCGCTGGGGGAAACACTCTCTGCAGCCCCTCAGACGTACAAGGACTGCTCAGCATTCTGCAGCAAGTACAGGATGAAGCCACTAGTGAAGACTAGTGACCCAGGCTGAGCTGGATGGCGTTAGGATTGCTGGATATCCACAAAAACATTTTTTCCCCTTTTTGCTAAGTCTTGAGTTTGCTCGACTCAGGGACTCAGAAGCGGTTGAGGCTAAAAGGCAATGTAATATCTGTTGAGTCAGGGAGCATCACCCACTCCTTATTAGCAATAGCCTTAGCATAAGGTGACCTTCAGATTAGCAACCAATTAATAACTCTCTTGATTTGAAGCAATCCAGCCTGAAGAGACAGCAGTCCTCGAGGTCAAGTACTTTGACCTGAAAACCTGTGAGCACCCACACTGCAGCCAGAGGCCCGCTGGAGGTTGCTCCTCTGCTGCTCATTGCCCTGAGACCTAAAAAAAAAAGGGGCAGAAATTCTGCAGAAGGGCCTTGATTAATTAGCCTCATTACTCAATATTTTAACCCACCTTGTCAGTCCTTCCCACTCTGCCTTGCAGGAGGAATAAAATTTCCAAAGCGCCTAGAGCTAATGGCAATGGGGAAACCACACACAGACCGAAGTGCTGACAAGAGCAAAAACCTGCTCCTCCATTCAGCACCTCCGACTTCCAGAAACACACACAAGCTCTGGCCAACCTCCGCTATGTCGGTTAAAAAATATACATCAGATCCTTTGCACTTAGCTCCTGATTAAGGATTTCCTCTGCTTTTTTTTTCACTGGTGGACTGGTAAGACTCATCCTTGCCGCCTGAACAGAGAGGATTGGTTTCGTGGCTTTTTTTCCCCTGCTGTTGCACAGCTGGCTTCCAGCATGATCAAGCGCATTTACAAGCACTCTGCTATAAGACTGTGAGTCACATCTGAGATTTAGCTTGAAACAAATCTCCAGGCTCTGAGCAGAGGCATCTTGGATGGAGATCGTGGGTGTGAATAAGAAAGATATTGTCATTTGTAGGGCAGAGGTGAAGGGGAAATCTTTCTCTTTTTTACGTCTAGATACCCGAATTCCAAATGTGACTGTCACACTGAGACTTAGGGACACGAGGGTTTGAGGCTAACGGTCCCGCTTGGCTGCTCTGCGCTAATGTGGAAGTGCTTGAGCTGATATCCTGGGTGTTTTTGGTAAATCTCTACTATTCTGCCTACAGTTCGCAGTGGTTCCCACCCTCATCTTCTCTCCCTCAAACCTTTCCCACAGTCAAAATCAGCCTGAGTTTGCCCTCCAATATGCTTCAGTGCTTGCGCAGTGGGTGAATTATCCTCACAGCAGGGCTGAGACCCTACAAAAGAAGACATTGGGCAGACAATGCGGTGTAAAAACTGGGGTATTTTCTCCAAGGTAAGCCATTGCAACACATCCTCCAGGGTTTCATGGGTAAAATGAATTTTTACTCATTGTATGTCTTTATAATAAATAAAAAGTACACTTTTTTACAGATATATATTTCTTATACCTTAGAGTGTTAAAAGATGCGGAGTGATAGGCTGAAGACTGTCTTTCCACATTGTCCTTGACTAAAGACAGTGGTCCTAGTCACTAGTTTGTGGGCAACAGCTCTACCCTTAAGGATAAAAACACAGAAGAGGAAAAAGAAAGAGTCCAGGGTTCTTGGCCTACAGCTTGTTTTTGTTTTAATTGCCACCAAGTTTCTTCTACACCAGGAGGAAATTGAGGGTTTTGGAGCTATTCTAATGACACTAAGCTTAAACTCCATCTCACTGAAGAAGAATTTGATACAGCTGGTTGATTGCTGACTGTTCTTTCTAAGCTTATCAGCCAATAAAACAATCAAATGCTTATGCTGCAACAAACATGAGCAAACTTCTCTCTTCCCCTATCCTGGGATGGGAGAGATTCACATTCTCCTGTGTAAATGTACCTTAACAGATAGAAGACTGAAACTTTTATAATCATTTTTTGTAGAAAACTTTATTTTCTGTTGCATTTCAGTTTTTGTAACTAACCCCCATACAAAAAAAAATCCTTACAAAACCCTCAAGGCCTAAAATATTTTAGCTTTGCTCAAAATAGATTAAAATAAAATAAAAAAAAATAAAAATAAAATAAAATAAAATAAAATAAAATAAAATAAAATAAAATAAAATAAAATAAAATAAAATAAAATAAAATAAAATAAAATGTATGACTGGATAAGCAGAAAGTGGGAGGAAGAGGAAGAGATCTGTCTCTGCAGCAAAGCTGCTTGCCTGAAGATGTAAGAACGTTTTCCCAGTGAGCTCAGCATTCAAAGCCAGGCAGTCAGAACATGCTTCACAAGACACAACCTCCTGTGAACTCCTCACCTTTGTAAGGTAAGTCAGTGTTCACAAGGAAATACCCCACCACACCATCCTCTTTGATGTTTTCACTCTGCAGAAGGGAAGGGTGGTCTTTTTAAAGAATTCACAATAGAGAGAGAAGGGGAAGAGGAAGCCCTTTGAAGAGAGGAGAGAGCCTCCTCTCATTTCGCTGCTGACTACAAGCCACCCCTTTTCCTTTGTGCGTTGCACAAAAGAAGGTTTGCAAGCCCACTTCCCCCTCAACCAGACAGACATTTTCTGCAAGTACCATACTGAGAGGAGGTGGCTTTCCAACACACAGAACACAGAGAGGGGAAGGAACTGCATGGCTTCACAAGTCAACCATAAATCAAACCTCTTGAAAAACTTCTGTGTAAAGTTTTAAGGTGCATGTGACCTGGTGGGTCTTCCGGCATCTTCAGGATGAGCACATATGCAAAGGTCTCAAGAAATCCGATGTCTTCCTATGTTCTTTCCTGAATCAGAATGGAGTTAATCCTTCAGAACCTGGACAATATCAGGGAGGCCAAAGACAAAGAGGAAGTGAAGAGTTCATCTATTTGTTGATCAGCCTACAAATATGTGATGGAGAGTTACAAAGAGACAATCTCTGCTTGTTAGTGGCAGGTGTTCAAGCAGAGAGCCATGGCCACAGGTTGTTACTCAGAAGGTCCAGGCTTGTCATCAGAAAGAGCTTCCTTTCTAGGAAGGCTGCCCCACACTGGACAAGGTCACCCAGAGAGGCTGGTGACATCCTTTGGGGGGGTTTCAAGACTTGTCTAGATAATTCCATGGTTGATCTGCTTTGATGTTGGAAATGGGCCTTCTTCAACCTGGAGTTTGGACTGCAGACCTTCAGACATTCCCTTCATCCAGCCCTTCTGTGATCCCTGAATGGAGGCCATAAAGCCCCTTTAGCAGTGAAGAATTAGGATCACTTTGTGTTGCTAGGCAATAAAACTAGGCGAACGCTACACAGACCAACTTGTTTAAGCCCTTTGTAAATTCTCTCTTAGATAATTTTGGGTTTTACCACAGTCAAGATCATTTCTTGTATTTTCTAATCAGTCCAAATGTTGACATTTGAAAGCACATCCAACTGACTAGACGTGGCTTTTGTGGCTGGAGAGCTGGCCAAGAGAGTAGAAGCTGAGTCTGCCAACAGCCTCGTGTGTGGATGCCTTTTTTGCACGGCAAATCTCACGCTCACAGGAACAGCTGAGATGCTCTGACTGTCTAGACAGCACTTCCACTGTTCTTGTAGCATCCATTGTAGCTTGTCTCAGCATGAGGAAGAGAAAGGGGGTGGGGGAAAGAAAGAGACTTTATGAAGATGAAAGTTCTTGCAAGTCAACACTGATTAATTTTGAAAACAGGCAGGTACTCGTGGGGGATTTGCAGCAGAAAGCCTGCTGACTGCTGTGTGCCTCTGCACGCAAGAGGAATAAGAAACGTTCAGGCCATCCTCTCAGACCATTCCCTCGTTATACGAGCCAATGGACAAGACATCCACTACGCACCAAATGTATTGCCTAGCTCATGTCTGCCATGCCAAAAATCCACCTCCTGTTCCCATGAAATGCAAATTATACTTACGGCCAGAAGACTGAGCAGCTTAACATCCAGCAGCTAGATAATAACAGGTCTGGAGAAAAAGGCTAGTCAAGAGGACACATCCCCACCTCCCAACCACTATTCAGAGTAGACCAGCTTTAGAGACTTACAGAAGTAATGGAAGGGAGAAGCTTTGATGAAACTTGAAGGTTGAAGTGGAGGAATGATAATGTGCTTTACCCCTGATTGCAGCTATGTTGACTAATGGACATCAGGCATATTAGGAGTTGTTTGTTTTATAACTGCCTTCTAAAAACATGCCTAGAGCAACGGATTAGTTCTTTTTCTTTTTTATTTCACTTTTTTCTCTATTTTTCCTTTTTTATTTTTTTTTTTTTACTGCAGCACGTATCAAGCTACATCAATCTTAGTACTAGAGCAAATATGCAGATGGAAGACACCTCAGCTGTAATACTGCTCACTATAAAATAAAGGCTGGAGACAGATGCCAAATCTGGTTCTCTCTGCTTCCCCAAACATCTAGAGTATCTTGTTTTTCATCAGAAAATAAGCAAGCAACAGCATTTAGACTTAGAAAAAGTTCTTCCTTTCTTCTTTTTTCTCTTCTTTTTTCATGGTTAGCTGGGATTTTTATTGACATTTAAAAAAAAATTAAAAAGATAAGCAAACAGCTTTTTGTTCCAAACACTTGGCCTTCAGAAAAGTAGCTATGTCCCCTTTTCCTCAACACCAAAAAAAGTGAAAGAAGAAAAAATATCATCTGCTACTGGCGTTACATTATTTCGCACATAAAGTCATTGAAAAGGTTGTCTTCAGAGAATATAATATGAAGTTATGAGATATTTTTGGCACAAGGACAAGGTAAGATATTGCCAGACAAAGAAAATACTTAGTTATAATTCAGTTAATGGCTGGCAAAGTTATATGCTTCTGCTACTAATTAATTTTCCATATTTCCAGCCAAACAAATGAGCAAGACAATATAATGACCCAGGACAGCAGTCTGCAAAGTGTTAAAACATCATTAAGTGAAACACTAGTCTCGCCCTGGCTGCTGCATTTGTCATGAGTGACAGAGGCTGAGTTAGGAACCAGGTAGAAGAAAGGGAAGAACTGCCAGACACGGAAACTACAAGACCCAGCGCTGGTCTTTAGGATGTATGCTTGTTTACTGGAGTACAGCTGGGGCCCAGCCATCTCCAGAAGGACCAGAATGTGTCGGCAAGTAGGTGGTGTGATTTACACAAGCGTGCAGCCACTCACATGGGCTCTCACACGAAGCATACACACATATCCAGGAAGCGTCTCTCCAGCGGGAGAAGGGACATGACCATGCTGGAAGGAAACCACCTGCATCAGGTAGTGGCTTGGTGCTATTTACTTGGCCTTCCAAGAGCAACAGGGAGAATAAAGCAACAGGTTTAAGGTCTTTGGGCCACGTTGTGTTTCCTGGCCTTGTCCTAGCTCAGGCAGCAGTTAAGCACTAAACAGAGGATTAACGCTCCAATAAAAGTCATTTTTCTGATAGTTTAGTCCAGATTCTGAGAGTAGTTATAACCCTTTTACAGAAGAGTCACTCCATTGTGGAAAATTATCGGTGATTCAGTCCATTAGACATTTTCATCAATTCTGTTGGACAGGCTATTTCCAGGCTGGCACAGACGGCGTCCACTACCAATAAGCAAGCAGAAGTATGGCTGGGGATAGCTGACTTGCCTGAAGTCAACCCTAAAACATTTCCTATGAGGTTTTTGATGAAATTAGATCTAAAAATTATCTCATTCTAAAGCAAAGCAGATATTTCAGGTCCTTTTCAAGTTTTTTCTTCCTAAAATCACAGCGGCAGAAATTTCAAAACAGATGTTTTGGAAACAACTTTTGTTTTCAATTAGCTTTTCTTAAGTTTGGATTTGTGGGGGTATAATTTTTGTGTTAGTTCATTTGCTTGTTTATTTGGTTTCTGTTGATGAACACCTCTGTCTTCTGCAGGAAAAATGGTTGCTCTGGGTAGACAAAAAGTTTTGCCTTCAGAAATAAAATTGTGAGTTGCAGAATTTAGTCAGAAAGACCTTCACTTGCATGGACCTAGTAATATACACAGCAAATTCTCCTCTCTCATCCCCGAGAAATAATTTTACATTTCCCATAGAGGGATTAACACTTTTTTAACTAAAGAGTTAATGGACTTGAACACTAATAGGAATGGCTTGTTATGAGCACTAGAAATACGTAAAGGGAAATCATTGTCTGTAGAGAAGGTTTCAATATTTTAATGTTAAATTTTTCTTTTACAATAAACCTTTAATTTTTACTTAATCTTGACAAAGCAATTGATCCTGACTTCTTGGACAGCTACACAGGCAGACATAGAAACTCAGGGAAGAAGTGAGTAATGGTGCTCTGGCCTCTTTCTGTGTCTTTTCCCACCCAGCAGGAAATCTCAAAACTTTTGACCAAAATGCTTTAACATTTTCAGGTTCCTGATTCCCCGCCCACAACAATCCTGATGTGCTGATGCACTTCAGAGGAGCTGATTCCCACCAGGTCACAGCGTCTTGCAAGTCTAGTTTCCAGTCGAAATCTAGTCACTACAGGTTAATTGTACTCTGCTTGGAGTTTATCACACTGGAATCGAAATTGATCCATCTCAGCAAAATGTCTGAATTACTATGAATCAGCTTTTTCAACAGGAAAACTGAACAAACATTCCAGTGCAGAGTTTTCATAGAGCTTTAGTGAAAACCAACCTTAAAATAGATTGTTGTGTCTTTCTACCTGGAAAATTTGGCAGACTTTTATGGAATATGTGACATATATTAGTTTATATTTCCAAAAGTAGTTGGTAATCTTGGTCTAGATAAAAACTTGCACTAGAAGAAACCTTTACAAAAACTGGCTGAAAACAGGAAAAAGACTAGGAAATAAAAAGCAGAACAAAAAATTCTGAAAACCAGGAGTTACTTGTTAAGAGCAACCTTCCTTCTGCATGCAGCCTTAACTCTACTCTCTCCAAATGAAAACCCAGCCCATCAATAATACAAATTTAGCACTGGTCTTTTTTAGAGGAGCTACTGATTACCTTAAGATTGGTTCATAGGAATACAAAGGCTGTGATCCTTAGAGCCACAGAAGCTTTCAAGTAGTGAATCTTGGATGTTCAATCACAAATACCCTGAACGGACTTGATTTCCTGAGAAGGTGCTCAGCATTTAAGAAAATTAGATGCTTTTGAGATGTTGAAGGCTTGGCTTTACCCTTTCCACCCTGAACTGTAGCTTTCAAGATGCATGGAAAGTTTTAAAACAGCTAGTTTTAGATGGTGGGTAACAAGACATGACTGAAATGTTGGAAAGGATACCTAAAGCTGCATGAAACTTGTTAAACCTCTGTCTTACTGACTCCAAATTCTTGACTGGCTGAATCACATCTGAAGAGTGTTAGCCCTTAAGACCATCTTTAGCAGTAATCTGGATCCCCACTGTGATAGTACCTGATCTGTGGGTTTGCACAGTCAAGGCATGAGACCTCCTGGCTGTTTATCAGAGTTTTGCTTTGCTCTCTGAAGGGTGGACCAGAAGGTCAACGTGATGATGGGTGCAAGATTTCGTCCTGTAGAACATCTGCCTGGCTGTGACTACCAGCATCTCTGGGTTTATGAAACAAAATCCTTCAACAATTCAGTTTATTCCAGTCCTGGACACTCACCATTCCTGCAAAGTTATGTCAGAAATGCTGCTTGGAGCAAACTGGTGCTCATAACAATACAGGTATTCATGGGGGTATCACACAGCAGCAGAGTCCTGGCACAGGGATATTAATTTCTGCTTCGCAACTCCTGAGTGCAAACCTATCCAGGCCATGCCGTTTTGAAAACTCTGTCTCATTCCACATTTCTTACCAAGATTTATGACAATTAGCTGCTGAATCCATAATTAGCAAGTGGTAACAGATCAGCAGATATATCCAGTTCTGGTGACACCTCTGACAGATTGACGTCTACTCCCCAAATCCCTGCAAGGCTTCATGTTTTCCCTGTGACCACTCTCAAACAGAGTTTTGGCAAGGCTGTTTCAGCGAGGAGCAGAGGAAGGGCTGGGGAAGAACAAGTTCCCACAAGCATGACAGGACCCATGCATAACCATTTGGCTTTGCAATTAAAAACATGTTCTGTCTTCCTCTGTGTCACCGAGAGCATACAAGTAACAACTGCAAAGTGCCTTGAATTCAAACAAACCATGAGGTCTGGGTTTCTACATGTGGGTTTTTGTTTGCTCAGAGAAAGGGAGGTCTTTTTCTCCCTTCCCAGTGAAGCATTTCAGGAACCTTTCTGAAGAGAGAGGAGGAGGAGGTGGGAATAAAAGGAGTTGTGTTTGTATTTGTATGGGACCTTTTCTTTAGACAATCTGCAGTGAACGCAGGAGTCAAGGTGAAAAAGGTGAGTCCCATCTAACCTGTATAAAATAAAAAAAATTCTAGTTCCTTAACTGCTACTCTAAATGGGATCCAAAGGCCTCCTTTCTGCATCAGCTTCACAAATCCACCTTTGAGATGTGTCAGCCCTACAAATGTCTAACAGGGATCTTTAATCTTTTGCAGACACTCACTGATATCTTAACCTTTTCTAGGCAAAGTCTCCCAGATTCCTGATTCAGTCTTTTCCCAACCTCAGCCCTTAATTTGAGGTTTCTATATAGCTCGTATGTTAGGTTTCTATATACTTCATATCTCAATGCATCCCTTATTAGCAGATGCTAACTGTGTACATGTTTCTAATTTCAGCCATAGCTTTAACAAAGTACTTTACTTTTTTGAGTCATGCTTAATGTAACATTTAAGACAATAAAGCACTGTATTTATGCAGTACAACACTAGGGAAAAAAATAAGGTAAAACGGCAGGGGTTAGATTAGGTCTTGTGTACAAGGTTACTCAGGGAGTGTGTGGCTGAGCCTATATCACCTGAATTTCAGCCTTGCTGTCTCTCATGCCTGACTAACAAAAATCACATTCAGATCATCTTCTGTGAATTTGTAACAGAAATAACACAGCTGCTTATTGCATTGATTGTACTGGAAGCCTGATTTGCCCATAATTGCTCCAACTCAATCTGCCATTCTTGTCTGGATGACAAAATTAATGATGTGCAATCTGAATTCAGCCCTGTGTCACTTCCTTTAATGACACTTCTTTTGTTTTGTTTTGTTTATTTTTCATTTACAACCATACCTGTTGCAGGATGACAGCTATCTGCAGGCTGTTACACAAAAGGCAGCTGTACTTCAGAAATCTCCTGCAGTGGTAAAGAGAACATATTCATTCTTCAAGCTGGTACCTGGCAAAATGCATCCATGGCTGCAAGACAGTCTGCAAAAGGAATCTAAGGGTTTGTTGATTTTTTAGTTGGAGGGAGTATTTTTTATGTTAACCTAGCTGTTGGAGGAAGAGGTGTTGGGAAATCGCCAGACAATGATTTTTTTTGGCAGATCCAATACAGAAAAAAGTCTCTGTCCAACAGTGGCCACAGTTCTGCTGCTTGCCAGGCTTCCTTGCAGGAGTTCACTGGAGAATCCCCTCATTTTTAGGTTAGCTCTTACCAGAACAGTCCCAGTACATTTTGCCTGTGTAGATAAGTATGTAAGACACAGAGAAAAATACCACAAGAAGTGGAGGGAAGCAAAAAAAAAAAAGCCAGCTGTTTCATGAAGTGGAAAACAGAATCCTTTTTTTATTTGTTTTTTTTTTTTCACTTTCTGCTCTCTGGTGCTATTGTAAGCTACTTTAGGTCTGGATAGTCTTTATGGCTGTTCCTCACCTATTAGGTGTAACAGGGACAGAACTGATTGATAGTCCCAATGCCAATGGAACAGGTGAATTCTCTTACCCCTCTCTGCAGAAGATTTTTCTTGAAGAGTATGGTCTAAAAAGAAGTCAGGCAGTTAGGTGACAACTCAGAATGGAAGACAATAACTGAACAGTGCTTGATCTGACTCCGTGTCCTTCATATGTTTAGAAACACAAAGGTAACCTATTTGTCTGCCCCAAGAAAACCTGCATATGCTTTTTGGTCTCACCTTACGCCTCCAGGATGCTGTGAATATACACAGAGAAGATTGTCTTTAACCAACACAAATATGAGCCTAGATGAAGATTTGCAAAGTTATTTAGGGGAGCATTTGTTTTCAAAGGAAGCTGATCTCTTCTCAAAGGTTTTTGGACCCTTTGGCCTCTTTGAAGCTTCTGAACACTTTGAAAATTCTGGGTCACCATCACCTCTGTTTCTGAAGGGTAAAAACAGTGCCTAAATACCTTTTCAGATTTGGGACCTGAAAGTTTAACTTCATCTTGATCTTGCTTCTGGTTAGAGAATGATCTGGGAAAAAAAGAAACTGGTAGAAATGTTTCGTGGCTCTTTGTAAATAACAAGGAAAAAAAACTCACATTTCCATAGCAGGAAGTCTCTATATTAAAACTAAGACAGCACATAATTCAGGAATAAGTCTGCCAGGAGACCTGTTCATGGTCTATAGCTGCTTACGATGTGCTATTGTCTGTTGCAAGCTCTGTGTTATCTAGTGATGGAGATTTTCTCATTCACCTTCTTGCTTCTTTGCTTTTATACATATTTATTAACTTATCATAGTCAAACCTGAACAAAATAACCCCCCCAAAGTACAATTCTTCTATTTTGCAAATAATTTTATTTTACAGAAACAACCACTGGTTTGTTACAGGAGTTGTTTGCGAGATGACTAGATTAGATTAATTAGTTAATGTTTGTAAAGTACTTTGAAGATTAAGAACACTATATAAGTGTTAAGTATTATTGTTATTATAATAGATAGAGAAGGTAGATAGCTAGATAGGTAAAGAGATACAGCAGTCAGATAACAATAATTATAACACTTAGCATTTCTATAGGGCTTTACATCTTTTGAATGTTTTACAAACATTAACTAATTAATAGAGTTAAGATAGATAAAATAGTAGGTAGATTGATAGATATGAACAAATTTTGCCTTTGGATATATGAATAGTAAAGTCAATGGAAGTTGCATCCCATTGATGAGGGCAAAATCCGGTCCACAGACAAATATAAAGGCAAATTACCTAGCATTTTCAAGCGTTGGGTTGGGTTTTTTCCACAAACTACTTGTCTTACCAAGGAGCAGATTCACTGTGGGAACAGAAAGTATACTGGGATGTTGAAATGAGTACACCAAACTTGTCAAACTTCACAGTGACATATTCTGGAATCAAAGCACATCATTAGGATTAGTCACATCACTGTGTCAGTGACTCAGCTTCACAATGTCTGAAATGATACATCACGTCTTTGGGAAGCACCTTCAAGTTGCTGGCTGAAACAGCATTACCAGTGTGCCCGTGTACATCCTGATTCTTCACATGTCTTTATGAAAATGCAGAAGCATGATATGAGAAAAAAAATAAATTAGAGCCAGAAGTAATTCTATTTTATTTTCATTAAATAAATCTGATATTAATTAAAAAGGAGAGGAAGAATTATATAAAAGTATAGAGGATGGATCAGACACTCGTTTCCTTGATCAACACTGATATGTTTCTGCAAAAATATAGCCCTGAAGATGTACAGGGATAAGAGAAACCAACTGCTGCTTTCTGAAATGAGGTTCACATCCTGCATGCCTTTGAGATCCAGCTGTCAATAAGGTCCAGGGGGCCTAAAGCCTCTGGTACCTCTGCAGTATAGAAAAGAGGAGAGAAAAAGAGACTCTAGCTGAGTGTGAACAGGCTCACTCTGGAATACAGTTGTATCAGCACCATTTTGCGCTTGATCTAAGTAACTTTTCTGAGGGCTTCTAATATGACTTCAGCACCTGGCTAATGCATCAGTGCTGCATGTGTATTTGGGGCTGTATCACCACACAGTGCTGCTCTCTGCTACCAGGCTTGGACTCTCAGCACTGCTCTGAATTGTGTCCTACAGACACAACCAGCATTTTCATTTCACAAAGTTTTTCTGCCACCAGCTGTGTGCGAAACCATCTCATGTCTTCAGGGTAATCAGAACCACAGGCCATAATTAAATATTGATGAGATAGTAAAATGCAGGAGAGGAGTCATTTTACTTCACCTTTGACAGCTACGGTGTGAATACCTACAACTGAACTAGGCACTCTTGGCTTCCTCAACAGCCAGCAGAGCAAGAAACACTTAAGAGATAAGTTTCATCTTCTTTGTATTTATGTCTACATTAGGATGAGACAAACTGCCTGCTAGAAAGTCTTGTTTCTCTCCATTGACTGTCAGTGAAGCCCAGATGATTAGCTCAGATGAGGCCAGCTCTGCTGAAGATATTCAAAGTGAGATGAGACAAAACCCATCATGGTGGGTTGACCTTGGCTAGCTGCCAGGTGCCCACCAAGCTGCTCTATCACTGTCCCTTCTCAACAGCACAGGGGGAGAAAGTACGATGAAAAGCTCATGGGTGAAGACAAGGACAAGGACATCACTTACCAATTACAGTCATAGGCAAAACAGACTAGACTTAGGGAAATTATTTTAATTTGTTGCTAGTTAATCAGAGTAGGATAAAGAGAAATAAGAACAAAACTAAAAACACCTTCCCCGCTTCCTCCCAGGCTCAACTTCATTCCCACGATTCTTCTACCTCTTCTTCCAAAGTGTCTCAGGGGAATGGGGAATGGGGGTTGTAATCATTTCATAACTCTTCATCACTGCTGCTCCTTCCTCCTGAAGCTCTTCCGCTGCTCCAGCATTGAGTCCCTCCTGTGAGATACTGTCTTTCACAAGCTTCTCCAGTGTAGGTCCTTCTCATGGGCTGCAATTCTTCACAAACTGCTCCAGCATGGGTCCTTTTCACAGGGTGCAGTCCTTCAGGAATGGACTGCTCCAGTGTGTGTCCCCCAAAGGTTCACAGGTCCTGCCAGAAAACCCGGTTCTGCATGGGCTCCTGTCCACAGGCTGCTGTTTCTGCCAAGAGTCTAATCCAGCATGGGTTCTCCACAGGCTGCAGCTTCCTTCAGGGCACATCACCTGGTCTTGTATGGTGTCCTCCACAAGCTGCAGGGTGGATATCTACTCCACCATGTTCCTCCATGGGCTGCAAGGGGACAACCTGCATCACCACGGTCTTCATCACTGGCTGCAGGAGAATCTCTTCTCTAGCACCAGGAGAACCTTCTCCCCCTCCTTCTTTCCTGACCTTGGTGTCTGCAGGGTTGTGCCTCTCACATTTTTTCACTTTTTTTCTCCTAGCTGCTATGCAGCGACTTTCACCTTCTTGTAAATATGTTGTCACAGATGTGCTACCAGTATCACTTACTGGCTCAGCCTTGGCCAGTGGTCGGTCCATCCTGGAGCCAGCTGGAATTGATACTGTCCAGCATGGGGACAGCTTCTGATGTCCTCATGGAAGCCACCTCTGCAGTTCCCTTGCTACCAAAACCTTGACACATAAACCCAAGAAACCCACGCTAAATGTTCCTGTTCTTACTTCTTCTGAAAGGTCTAGCTAGTGGACTTTCCCAAGCTCATCTGCCCGATCAGTCTCACTGGGATTGATAATGAGGAGGTTTACCTGGAAGCTGGTGGGAAGGTCATAGGCCAAAAAGGTAAGAGGTGAGCCCACATGCTGGTCTTTATTGTTTATACAGTGAGATAACTACACCATTATGTACCTGCTCTTCTCTGGTGGGGGCAAGACACAGCTACATCATGGCTAGAGGCCAAAAAGATATGAGATCAAGAATACATCTTACCTGCTTCTTCCTCCCTGTCAAAACCCCCATACAATGAAGTTAGCAACAACATAGTTTCCCTTCAATAGCACAATCTACCAGTGGTGGGAAAGTTACTATTATGAAGCAAGTGCAGGAGGCAATAAACCATCCATCTGACTCAGCCAAAAAAGGCAACATTCAAATATTGTACAGAACAAACATTGTACAGAACAAATACACCATTCATCAACACAACAACCCTTTGATCACCTAAAGAGGCATAAAAAATTAAGCAGGCAAGCAAGAGCAAGAAATAGTGTCAATGCTCTTCTTTTTACCAGGGATGGACTGTACACACCTTGGTAATTAAAACTTATAGCTTTCTTCTCAGGGAACTTGAACCCAAGTCTCAAGTTATGGGTGAATATTCACAGTACAAGGTTTCAAGACAGACCTGTCTGAAGTTCTCTTGTTGGAGCAGTTTTATTTGTATACCATATTGCACTATTTCCTGGGTCACGGGGAGAATAACTTTCTAATTTAGTGGTTAGTGTATTCACCTGGAAGGGGAAGTCCTCAGTTCCTGTGCCTGCTTCTATTTATGTTTCTGTGTTTTTCATTTAAGTATTCATTGATGTGGATAATGGAAGCCAGGCTTCTGCCTCCAAATGAAAGACTATACGATGAAGATATATAGTCATTTGCATAGGCTTGCCATCTTCCTGTTCCCATGAATATTTAATTAACCTATGCAAAGTGAAATGGTTTCAATATGAGGAACTGAGAAAGCCCTGCCCCAGCATATTCTTTAGCCTAGTGGTTAGGGCAGTCAAGGAAGTGGAGAGACAAGTTCAAAATCCCTTAAGCAGCAGAGGGAATTGAACCTGGATGTTCCAGAGCTTGGTAGGTATTCTCAATACAATTTTGTTGGTGAGAAAAAAATCACATCTCTGCTTCCTTTTCTTGTCTGAGCTAATGGGACGCCCTGCCAAAATGCTTATCATACTGAAAGATCATCACAGAGTGTGACTGATACAATCTTTATTAGAAAACATATGATTTCAAGATGAACTTTGAAAGAAATGGAGTAAATGATGTGACAACAAAATGGCTTACCACAAGGGAGCATACTCACACCTGTGTTATTTGCTATCTACACAAATGGTCTACCCATCTTTAATGACAGAAAAAATTAAGGTTGTCAGAATTCAACTCTCCAATTCAAGATGTAGCCCAGATGAAAGCCATGTTAACATCAACACTCACCAGATCTCAGAATATCATCTTAAGAATTAGTGAAATATCCCTGTAGATACGAAGCTACCAAGTCTCTTTCTTCTCTAAAGGTCAAGGCCCAATAAGTAGAACAGTATAATCTCAAAAGAGATGTGACTCAGAATCCAGATTGCTTGGAACTGACATAGGACTACTTGTTTTTCCTCAGGGCACAGATAGAAAAGACAAAGTGTAAGGTTAACCTATAGTATAAATTACTGAAGAAACATGTGAATTCCAAACAGAAGGTCACCTCTGCAATGCTGAAAACCACAGCACTGGAATTCTGTTATCCAGCAGATAAATATTTATGTCACACACCAGAAAGCACTGATATATCAGTGCCTATGAAGAGGTTAGATGTCCTGCTGAAGGAAAGTGACTGATTTTTTAATGCATGCCTCAGACCAGCTGAGGGAAACAATCTGTGTTTCCTAGTTGGGATCACGTGACTGGGGAATGGATGAAAAAGAAGAAAAAAAAACACAACAGGAAGAAATGAGGGGAGGAAGGAAGAAAGAAGTTTTGAAGAATGTCGTTAAATGTCCAAAGTCACCATATTGGTAATACCCCATCAGTAATATGGCTGTTCCCAAGCCCAGTAAATTTCAGATAGATCTGCCTGATAAATGTCTGTTTCCTGCTAGCTTCAATTATTAAGAAAATTTTACATGCACAATTTTCCACTCTTCTTCCGTTTAAGCTTACCCTGAAAGTGAAAAAGAAAAAACCACTTAATTTTGATAATTTTCTGTGAGAATGTTGTTTATTGACAAGAGCCTCTGTATATATTCAGTTCTTTGTACGGACATCATATTTGCCTGACGTCAACCCAGTATCAATGCACAGGGCTCTCAGATGGCTGCACCATACTCTTTCATCTCAGGAGATCTTTAGGTGAGAACACCTTCATGTCCAGTCAGCCTGTAACACAGACTGATTAAATGCAGACCTGTGCAAAAAACCTGCAGACAGACCAATCTTTGTCAATCCCAGCACAAACTTTGCTGAGGTATTCTGCAGCAGGCATTCTTGGAGCGCGAGCATGGACTTGCACAAATACAGATCTCGTCTGTTGAGATTATGAGCTCTCTGGGGCAATGACTTTCTCTTTGGATGTACATATCCACTTCATAACACCAGCCCTGCCATAATAATATTAATAATAATAGTAATAATAATAGAGATAATAATAAATTCATCCAGGATACTGCATAGAAGAGCTGAAGGGCAGCAGGTGTGTTGGGGAAATAATATAATACATCACGTCCTATGCAGTGAGCACATGAGCGTGTGGTATCAAAGACACTACCTATGAAATTAATTTGCCAGTGACACTGCCTTGCCTACCATCCCTGGGCGTTTGTGAGAATTAATTAATGCTTGCAAATCATCCTGAGAACTTCAGACGAAAGACGCATTATGTATGCAAAGCCCTGCTGCCTTTCCCTGGTGTCTGCTGCACACCTGTGCCCATTGCATCATGTGCCGCTTCTGTCTGGTCGCCGAGTGCTTGCTGTGTGCATATGGCCTCAGTATGATTGATGGTTGGATTCGGGTGCTGACACTGGGAGCTCTCCCCTGTCAGCAGAGAGCTTGCCCACACACGTCCGTGCACCATCAGCCTCTTTCCTCCGGCACAGTTGTCAGGTTTCCCAAAACAATGATTACCTTTCCCCAGAATCATACCTCCATCCTGACACCTTTCCTAGCTGGCATCTGGTGGCACGAGGGCTCTGTTCTCTACCTCCCAAGGCTCTTGTGAAACTTCATTCCTTCATGTTTGTAAAACACGTCAAGAGGCCAACGTAAAAGTGCAAGGAGAGAGTGGTAAATGCTCTTTGTCTTATGGTCACTATTAGCAAATAATTATAGCCATGCAAGATGTCCATCTTGTACCGCAAGCAACACTACATCCCCTCAGGAAAGGACAGCAGAGCTGGAGGCGTTAGCAAGAACAGAAAGGTGAGGCTTCTCCAGCTTCAAAGTGGCCAACCCTAATCTCTGAGGACCTGAGCATGCCTGGAGGCCATGGCAGCTGCTCTGGAGGGAGCTGCAGGTGCATTGTGTCTGTAGCCCCAGTGCTGAGGGGACTCCGAGTCATCAAATTCTTCTTCTATTGAAAATGAGTCCAACTTACAGAAAATAATTACTTACAGTGAAGCAAAATGCTTATTTAAATGCCTTTTTATTCTCTTTATGTATTTAATGCATTGTTTTAAGGCATTAGCATCACTTGTTTGGGTGGGATTTTTTAAATATACGTGTTTAGGCTCAATTGCCAGGTCATCCTTGACACCCTTATCACAGTAGACCAGCCATGTTTACATCTGCATCAAAAGCAGGGGTGGAAGACTCTTGTTTCTAAACACTGCTCCCTCCTCGTGACTGTAGAGCTGTAGCATGGCTCTATAGGTGCTGGAAAGCAGTACCCTTCTGTTGCTGGGTGATTTTAGGCAGCAAGTATTGGCAGTCATCTGCCTTGCCCGATTCAAGCTCTACTCAGCAAAACACACCAAAATGTGGAGGGGAGGGAAAAAGAAGCAGGAGAGCATGTTGTAAGGAGTCAAGACTCCTTCCATCTTCTGCCACCCCCTTTTCAACGCTTGAATAAGAAATGGTGGACCCACTCTATAAACCTCCAGCCTGTCTTAGCACAGTAAAGAGGTCAAACCCAGAATACATCCCTACTGAATCCGAAGCACTTAGCACCATAAATTCAGAATAAATTATAAGCCTAATATCAGATGTATTATCCTGCCCTTAGTCTAAGGTTTTGATCACTGAGCACTGTCTATGTGATCAGACATCAATATAAGGACCATACGAAGAATTCCCCTAGACCATAATCAGAAATTCTCTCTGAGTCCTGCACACAAATTTTTCGTAGCTTGCAACAAAAGAGATCCATTGGAGAACCCTTTCTTAGACCAAAGCCTTCATACGTAGGTCATCTTCTCATAAGAGTCAGCTTATTTTTGATACTCAAATATTTTACATGGTCACACTCATGATGGAACAGATCAATGCTGGTGGTGATGTTTCATAAGATCATTTCAGAGGGCAATAATCTACCCTTTCTTTTTATTTTTCCCTTCACAGTGTTTTCAGTGAATTTAAAGTTAGTGTAGAAGCCTGAAGTCAAGTAAGCAGTTTGTGGTTTCTTCTCTGTCTGCTGAATATATGTGTTTTCTGAGTAGTCTGCCCAAAAATTATTTTGTGTGAAATGAGAAATAATGTTCTTTTCTTTTTTCAAGAATCAAAATATTTATTTCTGATTCTCTGATTTCCAGATGAAAGGTCTTTCCCCCCTCCACTCCAGGATAGCTACTGTTTACAGAAACCTCCAGTTTCCATCAGGCAATGATTTTGATGGATAAATTGACTTTAATTTCTCTTACCAGCATCCTCAGAGGCATTCAGAAGCCTTCTACTACGTCATAGCTCTTTTGCACAAACAGGAGTAATAATCTTTTCCTGGTCTATCCAGATACTGGAAAGCTAAGTCCTTTAAAACTGTGCTCAGCTTCTACAGTGGTTAGTCAAGGCCCTAAAGGGAGAAGCATTGGCACTCAGTGCAATCTCCCTTTGCCTTTCCCATTCACCCTATCTCCTCCTTTTCCATGCTTTGCATGGGTGCTTGGGTTCTGCCTCCTCTTAAGAGCTTCAACTCAGCCCATTCTATACCCACAGGCAACTAATAAAGGTCAATCTCAGATATAATGAAAGGGGACAATGAGTTTGCTGTGGCCACTCCTAGTTTTCCCCACTGCTTCTCATGAGCTCTGCAGGTTCTTCTGGTTCCTCCACCAGGCCTGAATGTTAGGGGGAGGCTGTTCCCACCACCATCCCCAGCTGTTCTTCAACAGTCGTCCCCTTTGAAGATGCGCATAGTTATCATGTTATTTCAAAATACCAAAGGTCACATTACCCTTCCTTTTCCCTTCCTCCCTGCTGGAAAGTAAGGGCAGGAGCAATTATTCAGTAAACAAGAAGGAGCGGGTTTGCAGAGCGCTGCAGTGAAGCTCTGAGGGATTCCACTAGACTGGCCTGTTGCAGCCAGAACTCCCTTTTCCCCAGTTCATCAGGCAAATCAAATCAGCACAACACATTTTCCCTACATCTGTGCTGGCCCGTTTGTCGCAGAAAATTTGATTACATGTCCAGAAAAGGACATTTATGAAGCAACAAAAGGCTCATATTTGCCTGCATTTTTACCCAAAATACTGTGCTGGAGTGATAGAACCGATTTTCAGAAATCCATTTAAACCCCAGGAGGCACGGCAAATCACACATTGGAGGTTGTGGAAAATAAGATATGTGTAAGTCATAGACTACACATTCTTTATGACCCTCTGCCAAAATAAGAATCAGAGCTGTCTCAGATTCCTCCTCTTCCAGCCTACTATGCAACAAGATCTCTGCTTACTTTTTGTGTGATTCCTATGAGTTATGTTGGCCCTGAAGGATAGGAACTGCAGTTCTGCCTAGTACTTGCATCATGTAAGTAGTAGGTCTGCCTTGCTCCCTCCAGCTCACTCAGCTACAGCGTGGGTAGGGCTGGGCACTTAATACTTTTCTGGTACTTGGAAAAGCAGGTGGTCTAATGCACAGAAAGTACATTAACACTAAGGAAGATAAAGAATTTCACGGAAAGATAGTTGTTTGCCTAGCAGCTGAATATGTTTTCATTCTCAAGTTGTAATTAAGGGAAAAGTTGCAGTTTAAAATGTAATATGATTTTCCTTCCTTTTTTCTTGCCTAATAAGAAGAAGTTGATTCATTTCTATTTGCAAGGTAAAAAATATATTATTTTACCCACACCTGATTTGAGCACACAGATTTTGTTGAAATGAGTGAAAGAAAGATAAACAGTTGGACAAAACTGAGAAAAAAATCTGAGATCAATTTTCCAGAATCCTGCATGTCTGGGGGAAAAAAAAAGAAAAGAGAAATGGGACTTTCCCACTGAAGTGTCAGTGTGAGGAGTCAGCCATGGACAAGAAAGATTATCTTTTGAGATGTTGAGCAATTCAAGCTCTTTTTCCAACAACATGGAAGGGTGAGTAAGTTCCATGGACCCAGATGTTCTTATTGGTGTTATTTACTATTTGTATGTGTGTAATGCTTAATAGTCTAGGAGAGATACCAAACTTAAGCATGTCAAAAACCAAAACTGGTCTCCTATCGCTGGGTGCTGCAGAAAAGAGCAAAGAAACACAGAACAAAAAGGCAGTGTCTGCTCCAAAAATCTTGCAATCAAAGCAGAAGAAAAGCAGTAGTGAAAAGAAGTCATTCCTTCTGGATACAGACAGAAAAGACAGGATGAGACAAAAGAGGTCAATCCAGGATAATGGACAGTTGTCTTACAAGAACAGTACAAAAGCCATAACAAGTGCTTGTATATGTCTCTGCTACACGAATAAATTTTGCTAAATGAGGAGTAGGGACAGTATGTTATATCAAAATTGGGGATAAAGTTCATTTGATACGGACAGAATTACAGCCATATTAACATGTTTCCAGGCACATAAAATAACATGCATCTCCACAAAGACTTGCCATCATGTGACAAGCTTTATTTTTAATTTCGGATCATCTGAGTTCAGCTTAAAAACATTAAGTGTTGTTTTTCCTTAAAATAATCCATTATATTTGAGCACAGATCTCAGGATGTATTTAGGTGTACAAATTAAACAGGGATGGATATCTGAATACCTTTGAGAATCTGAGTCTCACAGTCACTCTAAATTGATGTTCGTTAAGGTAAAGTTCAGTCTCCTGCAGGACTGTAAATGCTGACCTCCTGGATCAGCATTCTGGTTTATATAGAATATGATTTTTACTCTATCAGTGACTGAATTCAAAAGTGTCAGAAAAAATCATAGTCATCTGTAGGAAAGAGAAGATCTATCACCCATCCTCAATTGTCTTGAATACCTGTTCTTAATTTAGCTAAGTAAAAATAAATTTAGATCTTTAAGAAAGCAATGTTGTATCTTTCCTTTCCCTTCCCTTCCCTTCCCTTCCCTTCCCTTCCCTTCCCTTCCCTT
>Ga0065711_1030502_pt1 | contig 32309 bp, 10 predicted proteins | sample Hoacrofraction12_FD_59098 | JGI IMG/M metagenome (GOLD analysis project Ga0065711, IMG submission 59098) | Hoatzin crop microbial communities from Cojedes, Venezuela - Epithelial fraction 12 v2 (version 2) | ecosystem: Host-associated > Birds > Digestive system > Esophagus > Crop | place...
GTTGGAAGGGACCTCTGTGGGTCATCTAGTCCAACCCCCCTGCCGAAGCAGGGTCACCTACAGTAGGCTGCACAGGACCTTGTCCAGGCGGGGAAAAAGAAAAAGTAAAGAAGTTTCCCGCATTTGGGGAAATTGCAGGGGTCAGCACACCCAGAGCGCAAGGGATGAGCCTTGCCCTGGGAAAACCACCTACCTGCCTGATCATGGTGTCTCCCCTGCCAGGTAAATATTTTATCATCTGGAGCTCAGTGCTCTGAAGCATGAATCGGTGTCCACATCTGTGCGAAGTCCCAGCTGTCTGCAGCCATGAGCTTTAGGAACTCGGATCTCTGCAGAAGCGCAGGCTGGTGCACACAGCACAACTGGCACACAGCTGTGCACAGCTGTCCTTACAGGTAAGTCCCAGGCTGGACTGGTCAGTGCTTGACACCAGGCCTCTAACAGACTCCTGAGACTTAGAGAATGCCAATCTGGGCAGGACTGCAGCATTTTAATAATGGCCACATCCATTTGAAAAGATCAATGTGCTGTTTGTTAGCAAGTTTGAATATTTATTCGACACTGCTACACTCCAATGCGAAAACTCCTGGAGAATGGATAAAGGCAGGCACACAACACGTACGCAGCGTCCTTTGGAACTCCGCACAAACACGCGGCCCATGCTCCGAAGCAGCTTTTCACTGCTGGCTTTATCGCTGTCTGCAGGCAGGGCTCACCCCCCGGAGGTGCCTGCTCCTGGCACACACACAGGCTACCGCCACTGCCCAACCTGCAGAAAAGCCACCAACACCTGCCAGTAACAAGCCTGGTAAATCAAAAGGATTGGCAAGAGGCTGCCAGAAGTTCAGCATGATTTTGCATCAACCGATTTGTGTTACATATACACTGCACAGGAATTCTGTTGGAAGAGCTCTCAGTGCACAGAAGCCTTTTACCTGACAAAGGGAAATCTAACAAATTGCTGATCTGAATTACTCATTTTTAATTAAAATATTTTCAATTATGTATTTCCTCATGGTAAGAAAAAGCCAGCTTCTTATTTTAAGAGATGTTTTTGTTCCAAAGAGTAGTGATTACCTTTGTTTTTCTTGTTTACCAGGAGTAGCCCAATTACATACACATTATTATGATGTGATAAGCAACCCTCAAGACCATACAGTAAAACTATTCCTGATTTCTATGAGAAACCAGTAAAAGATCAAAGCTTACCAACTTTTGTGGCAGATATGCATTCTGACCATCTCAGACTGTCCAATGAATCCTACAGTAGATGAGCAAGACTTAGGTATGGAAACATGCCTCCTCTGCGATCAGCGAACCTCAGACTTCACAGTGGTGGCAGGTGCGTATGTGTACATACACAAAACCAGTCCCTACAGGATCCACTGGCTAGGTAGAGCAGTTTGCTAGATTTGACATCTGAAGGTTAATTCCAGTAAGCTTCACTTATTTACATTCAGATCCATTTTCTGTTTCCTTAAGAGGTTTTCAGAGTCATCCTCCCTGACAGGTTCTGCCACTGTAAAACTAGTTGCCCAGGGTAGAACAATTATTTTTTTCTCTTACGAGGATTGAAATGGTGCACCAACACACGAAACAAGAACCTACAGACCTGTATTTCCATTTCTGTCACATTTTGACCTGAACACAATAACATGCAGGTATTTTTGCATGAGAGTATAGTGTATTCTCTATATATGGCTTTATCACTAGGACGTCAGAGCTAGTTGCTTTGTTTTCCATATTAAAAACACAAGGATCATGCCTAGAGAGCAAGAGTGGCACTTAACTCCTTCAGAACTGCTAAATGCTTTGAAATCCACACACACAAAGCAGTACCAAGTATGTTGGCCTCAACTCACAAACTGCCACTGCTATACTTTAAAAAGCTACTGCCTTTAGACCAGAATGACAAGGTCACCAGCAAACTTATAACTATCCAACCAAAATAAAGGAGAAACAGAAAACATGTCAGAAGTTATGGGCATATCAGAGCAGTGCTTGTTATTAATTTAAGCAAAACATAATATGGAAGTGCGAAGTCATAACTCTGTGCTTCCTCACCACCTATTCTGCGCTGCAGAGAGGCAAAGTCCGAACCCCTTGCTCATAAGGCTGATGCTGCTCTCCCTCACATTCACTGGGGACTAGAAGTTGTTATATCCTGTACAGAAATTCATAAAAAACCCCCCAGATAATCAGGCAGTTTTACTAGTGGTGGCAGGTTTTTTTGAGGGGTGGGGCTGAGGGTGTTGTGAAATAGAACACTGCAGCAGAACCAGCTATATTTGTGGGCTCTCAAGAAACTCTTTCTACTTTGTATTAATTTTCAGATTGTTTTGTGAAAAAAAACTGTTCTGCCTGCTCACTGACATGGTTTAAAACTGGGCAGCTGTTACTATCACAGGCCACAACTCTATGTCAGCCATGCCCATTAAACAATGAGAATTACATTTATATGCCACCAAAACAGAAACCAAAAGTTTCTAGTCTCTTGCAAACCAACAAAACCCACAGACTTCTTTGCTAGCAGAGTACCACATAAAGATGCGGGAGTAGGCAGACCAGATCAGAGAAGTAAGCTTTCTTATTTTGGGAAGACAGACATAGCTGCATAGATATTACTGCAGTACCTAATGCCTGAATTACCATTTCAAGACTACCTAGAACCACGAAGATGTCAATTATTTAAAAATAATGAAAGCCTGTATATCACTCAAAGACACACAAGCCGGCTCTTCTTACTCCTGCATTCTCAGCAGACATCTGAAGTGCTGTGAGTAACTTCAGTGTGTTGCTGGTAGAAACAAAAAAAGTGGTGCCAATACTGGCAGCACCAGTGGGACTGCCAGTGATGTCCAGGCAAAAGGGCTGTAGCACTTCCTTCTAGCACAGGCTCTGTTCTACAGGGGCAGCAGGATATCATTTATGTAGCGAATTTCATAGCATTATATACCGTATAGTAATGTTTCCATCTGCATGTATCTTGTGCCTTTCCACAGCTTTTAGCCAAGAGAAACTGAAAAAGGTTAATACAAACCTTAAGGCAACTACCTCCTGGTCACTAAGCTGACTTCCCTGATGTACTTTACCAACATGCTCCTTCAGTAATCAAATGTGTAAATTCCTGTATCGCCAATTTAGTTCATTCTACCTTACCTTTTTATTTCAAGTTAATCACACTGCAGGATATTTGGTCATTAGTTCAATAAGGACAAAAGTAAGTACAATTAGGAGGGAAATCACTGCAGCCAGCTTCACTGTTACATCATCCATATTGGAATTTCAATATCAAGCTCTATATTACAAATGTTCCTTCTAGCGAAGAAGTTTCTTCTTGTTGTCTTTCTGCAAAGAGCAGCTTTCAATGCCAAGTTTCCACTCTGGCAAGATTACCTTGAAATTATTTAAATCTTTGGCAAGGCTTTTAAATGTCTGTAGACTTAGTTTTAAGTGCATGCAGTATGTTTGATTAAATATCACCATTGGTATCCCAAAGCCAAGATATAAAAGCACCTACCAAATTGAATGTTGTATCTCATTCTGCTTAAATTCTACAGCCCGTTTCTCTCTTAGCCCCAAATTCTAAGCTGAAAAGAAGGGTGGCAGCAGTTCATGATTTTTCTGGGAAGACATTGCTTGTTTTTAGTATCATTTAGAAACTCATACATTAACCAACATGTTTCAAACCTGCACTCAACAGGCTGCAATTTGTATGTAGCTTTTCCACAGCCTATCATAACTACTGTGCTCAGCAACTTTTGTATCACATGGACAAGTGCTGCAGAACACGGTAAAGGCAAGGTACATTACCGAAGTATTTAAGTAACAGTGGTTTTTGTTCAATCATTTTTAAAGCAAATTTAACATGCCCTCAACACTCCAGAAAAAAGTAGTATCAGTAGTCACTACAGTTTATTTCCTTAGGAATGTATTTTTCCATTTGTCTAGCTAATGGCTATTAAAGTCAATAAAAAGACCCTTGCAATATGGCAATAGTTTGCATTAGGATTAAAAACATAGAGAATTGCAGGTTTCTCTAGTGGGAATGATTTGCTGCAACACATACATTATGCACACAGAGGTATACGGTGTTTAACTGTATTGAAGAGAGCTTCTTTTCAGGTTTCATGGAAGTTTTTCAAGTCCATTCAAATAATGTGAGTAAAGCTGAAGTGATCCCACCGGTTTATCTGCCCAACTCCCCTCTTCCCAGCCTTTAATTATTGTAAGAGCTTCTGCCTGCCATCGCATCCTCACGCTACCTTCAGACTAGCACCAATGCTCAGCAAATTTGGCCATGCTGAAAAAAGTAACAGGCTACTGTATACAGAGAACTGCAGCAGCACTACGTTTTACAGAAGCTATTAAACCTCTAAGACTCTCCCCCACTAATCAGAGTACTTTCATTTCAGTTGTCCCCAAGCAAGCCCAAGTCCCATCCCTCGTGTCTGCCATCCACCCATCTAGCTGGCCCACTCCCTCCCCACCAATAAATTCAGAACAGACATACAGGACATCAGGTCAGAAATGCAAGAGAACACCACAAAACAGAGCAAGTTGTTGCAGACAATGAAAACACATGATACTTCTGGTTTGATAACGGTCTGTAGTGGTACCAAACACTGGCATTTATAATCCAAAACCAGATGAAGCTACTGGACGTTCCGAAGTACTCTTGACTTACAATGTTCTTCATGGGGAGCAAGCCACACAGCAATAAAACAAAACCAAAAAAACAAGATGTACCCACAAAACAGGGTTTAGGCCCCTAACCACAAGCAGAGAGCCTAACTTCCTCATACAGAACACCTTTTTCCCCGCTTTCATGAGATACACAGAAAGGATGATCTTGCAAGGTCCAACTACATAACGTAAACCATAGTTATTCTCTTGTCAGCAACCAGCAAGTGACATATACCAAACCTGCCTTACTGGCAGCTTCTCCAGACCAAGGGACAGTTGGACATTTTGCATTTGTCTCCATTCTTCTACTGTCACTTTGTCAATGCCAGAGACGAGGAGCAGTAGGCAGTTAGTGCAGCGTAACAAACTTCAGTGGGAAACTTGATATACGTTGTCACAGGGTAGATCAGAGCAATTTCAGAATCAGCATTAGTGAATTAACAACTAACAAAGTTAGCCTAAAATTTGTTCTTGTCATTCCAAGCATAAATTGTGCTTTCTGCTCTCTTCCCCTAGTTCACATGGTGGCATTCCTAGTGGCAGAGCAGCATGCAAAACTTAAGGGCTTCTCTTTCTTGACTTTTGGTCTCCTTTATTACCTCTGCAGTAACAAAATAGGACAACTGCACTTGTAGATCAGAGGATATGTTTTGGACCTGTTCTCTGCATCTTACATGGTAGCAACTGTTACTACTTCAAGTCACTGACAGACAGCCGTACCTGCTAAAACCCCATTTCACAGCAATCTGAAATGATCTGCAAGTGTTTCAAGTTTAACTAAGGTAACTAGGATAGCACCATTGCTTTCCACCAAGACATCCTTTAATCCTTGTTATAACTGGGTTTCAAGCCAAATTCAGTGATAGCATAATTATTTCAGTGTCACCAGAATGACAACTGTTCGGCATAGAGCCAAGTAGTCCACAGTGTTCAAGCTAATAGAAAAATCTAATAAAGAAGTTCACATCTATATGTGTGTGTGCATTAACAGCCAGCTTCACATATTGTCATCAATAGTCACCATTATTCTCCGATGCTTACTCACAGGGTCATAATACACAGTTCATTTGGACAAAATGAAAAATAATTTTACCCCCTCATTTGATCTTGCCAATGGATGGAGCTAGTTGCCAGAGAACCCCGTACATAACAGACCACCACTAGCACTCAGTGAGGCTTCTACAAATGCCTTCCTCAGAAGTGACTTAGATACTACGAAAACATTTTTCAGATATGCTTAACGTCTTTTATTCTCCAAACCTGCACGGCTTCAGTTTCTGTCATCTGGTCCAGGTTACACTATGGCAGAGAATCTTCAACCAGACCTTAAACATTGCTGATTTGCTTCACCTAATTCCACGTTGGCAGGAACAGAAAAGTACTTCTACAACCATAACTTCTTTGTGTATGTGTAGTTGAATACTTGTTACTATTTTCTTGAAAAAATAAAAAAATAAAGTTTTTACCAAGAACCTAAGTCAGAGATATGAACAGTAATTCTGTATCCATTTAGTATCTGTTTCCGCCACTGAAGCCATTTGTCTGGAAACAAGGACAAGACTTGAGATTTATATTGTTAAAACTTCTGTACAATTTGCAGGGCTAAAACTGATCAGTACATCGCTGAGACAAACAGGAAGAATTGTGAGATACAGATTCTGAAGTTCAAATTAAATAGTGGATAGAGAACTATAGTAAATTAAAATACTACATGTAAATTTACTTCATGCAGAGCCTAGCTGATATAAAATACGTAAGGAACAAAACCTCTTGCAAGGACAAAGATTTCAAAAACACTGGTATTTCAAAACAAGAAAGTGTGTTATTTTAGCACAGTTACTCTCAATGGCCATGTTTTAACCCAAAAGCATTGGGATTCAACATGGAAAATATGCATATTATTTAAATTAGCCACTTTGATAAACATTCCTACAGGTAGACAGAAAAAGACAATTCCATTAACAGGTTACTTAGCAGTAGTGAATTGCAACGTTTTTGGAACGGCATTAACTTTCTCATTCCTTTTATAAAATTACAGCAGAGAAAAAGCTGTCAATTTTTTTTTAAATTCTGATAGAAAGACCTGACCCTACACTCTTCAGAAGAGCAGAAAGATATTATCTGGATCACTACAGTAAAAGCAACTAGGGACAGTTACACCTTACGGCGTGCTAGACTAAGCATGTCCAAGAAACAAATGACACCACTGCAAACGGTCCACGCAGTGTAACTCCAGGGTTCCTCAAGTCTGACTGACTCCTTTTGTAGCGTTTCACATACCTCTTTTACTAAGATCTGAACTAGAAAAGAACACTTAGAAATTTTAGCACTAGATTCTTCTCCAAGACGCTTTGTATGCCATTTTGAAGCCTTCCTTTCTGCTGATTCAAAAAACAGACCACCAATATATTATCACTGAGACAAATGAAAAATGCCGTCCTGACATCAACAGCTTTTTTGCTATTCAAATTTTGTGCCTACTCTTAAGAGCTAAGCCATAAAGAGTAGTAGTAATAGTAGTGAATGCATCTTCTAGGGCACATTGTGCCTGAGAAAAATTAACTGGTCAGTAAAAGTGAGAAAGGAAACATCAGGGTTATCCACTGTTTCCCAGCATTATTTAAAAAACTTCCAGAATTCATTTTCTCTTATAGAGTAATAGTAGCTTATCAGTTACCCACCGAGTACTCCAGACAGGCCTGATATCTTTAGAACTGTGTAACTAGACTATGTGTAAACCTACATGCTAGAACACTACCAAAGTATTTGGAAGAGGAGGTATAACAAGTAAACTAATACCAACATAATGATTCAGGGGACAAGTCTACCACTCCTACTCGTATTGAGTATTTCCAATGGACCCACACTGGAGTTCATTTCAGAAGCCCTGCTGTAGACAGCTCCAACTGACTCCATAAAAGAGCTCTGGCTTCACATATAAACATACGACAGAATCCAGCGGTCTACTTACACAGAAAAACAATTTTGTTATGTTCACATAAATGCATTTCCGAAACAATAAGATGCTACAATCTCTTATTATTTTAAAAAGTTTTATTCTGTATATTTAGAAACGTGTAATTTTAATAACTGCAGAGAAAAAAAATCAGCCACATCTGAATAGCTAATAACTCATTAACAGAATGCAGTGGTATATTATCTAAACAGTAGTAGTGCCATTGTGCCGTAATAATTTGTCTATTAGTAAAAAAATACATTTCAGGGCACACAGTACAGCATCCTTATGACAAATTACAGTAGGGATACTTTTCAAGAATTTAATCAAAGTAGAGAATTCCAAGTTATATGCGTTGAATGCAGCACTTTAAAAGGTAACAACTTTGTGCATTTTTAAAAAATGTCCTTGTTCGTATATTGTAGAAATGCTGCTTTATTGCTGCAGATGTCAAAGTTCAAGGCTCAAAAGGTATGAGAATACAAAGATATCCTTAAGAAACTTTGTTTGTTTTTATATATATATTTATATATATAAAAAGGTAAAGCTTATAAAAGTTAATTTACAAACCAAGAACAAAAGTGGTATGCACGCATTATATACAAGCAGTCTACAACATCTATAAATTTTCAAATGCATAGCAGAAAACATACCATCATTTTCTTCTGGTTCTCTTCTGACTGATGAACACAAACAATACTCATTCTCTAAACCAAACTCACAAGGTTGTGGGGTGTGGGGTTTTCTCCTCCTCTTTCCCCAGTCTCTCATGATATATTATCTAGGTAAGCACAAAAGCCATACAAACTTAATATAGAGAACTATGAGAGCTAAGACTATTAAAACATGAGGGTAAGGCACCCCTGCTGGTTAATAGGTCTGTAATGTGGTTAATTTACAAATCCACAGAGGCAACTGAACCATAGTCATCCCACATGCTTTTCCCCCTCCCCCCTGTTCTCATGACAATGTTTCCATATACAGTAAGTAGATGTGTTTGCCTTCGCCTCTCAGCAGAGGAAAACATCTAAACTGTGCTACCCCAAGTTGACTGCCATTTCATTGGACATGTAACACCAGAAGTCAGTTAAAAACCAGAGACCAAAATGTAGTCTTGTGAGTTAAACACAGTCGTAAAAGTGCAGGCCAAATTCCATGTTTTCACCAGTAGAGTATGAACCAAATTCAGTTCCTCTGAATATAATTCCATTGGTACTTTCAGATTTTAAACAATGAAATACTAGTAGTGTCCTTAAAAAAAAAAAAGAAACAAACAAAAAACCACAAAAGAACAACCAACAAACCAAAGCATACAGAACCTGCAAAAACCCTACCTTGTTCCCACTGTACACTCCCTGCTTGTGGCATGTATAGTGACCATGGTTCAAAGAGTGTACTTGCTAAACCACTGTTAGACAAAGCAAGATGCTTAAACACTAAGATCCATTATCACTTATAGAACAGTTAATACTTGAAAGAGTGGTTCAGTTTATATGTAAGGTCCAGCTCAGTTTCACATTATTTAGTCAGTCAGCTAACTTAGTATTTAGAAGTGGTCAATTAAGACTGAGACACAGTTTGCTCCAACAAGATAGTTTGGATCCCCGGGAAGAGACTTGTTCTGCCAGGTTTTGGGGTCACCTGTGGGAGGAAAACACAATGCTGGTGTTTAGTATCTGCTGTCAAACAGTGTACATCTTGAAACAACCAAGCTTTTGGACAGGAGCTTTTAAGTTCTGCATCAACACCTGGTGGTTTTGTTTGTTTGGTTTTGTTTGTTTTTTCTTAAACCCTGCAGTTTGTATGTTATCAAAAGAAAATTAACTCTTTATTTTCATATAGCGGAGGATAGATCAGTTATTCAAAATGGATGCTCAGGCACTCAGGAATTGTTAAGCATAAGTCATTCTACTCTACAGCACCAACACAGTGCTTTCCATTTGAGAAATGTTAACAGTGAGTCAGGTACTCACTGGCTCTTTCCTAAATTGCCAGTAAAAAATGAGACATTTTAAAAGCTAATCTTGTTAGGATGCATTGGAAGTTTCTTAGAACAGTTCTGAACACAGATGAGTCAAACCAGAAGTTATGTTGTAACTAAACAGTATGACACACTGGTAGTTTTATTTTCTATTACGAAAATTACTGTAGATAAGATTGTAGTAGTTTTACAGCTACATCCAGTATGTAGTAGTTTTACAGCTACATCCAGTATACTTGTTTAAAAACCTGAAATACTGACATTCTCAAAGGGATTCTAGTTAACGGGTACATATTTAAAAATCTCTACAACAAATCTTATCTATTCATGGTCACAGGTCCTGTGTGACATTCTGTTACAAGGGAAAGTCATCAGCTGCCATCCCTCCAGACAAAGGTTACATTCCATCTGCACTGTTAATTGTGTCTTTCAACTGGAGAAAGTATTCTTCATTTACCCACCTAAAAGCACTACTACTGCCACTACAAAGGAAGTGTCACTATCCCACTGGTAGAACAGTAAAAAATGCACTGAAGTTCTCTTAAGCTTTCCAGATAAGTGACATTAGATAGCTTGGCCAAAACAGGTCTGCCTTGAGAAATTTGCAACAAGTTAGAGAATCCAGTGACACAGACTGCAAGCAACTGAGACCACAGTATTAAGTGGGACTGATGTGAATTCCAAGTAATTTTCTTGAACTCATGAAAACAAAATGAAATACACAATGCACTGAGTGATGGCAACATCTGATGTAGGGACAAAGAATAGAAGTGGCCTGCGTGTAGTCAGAGAATGCAAACAAGTTTACTGCAAGCAGCCAAGACTACTTATTTCAGTCAAGAAGATCGATACTGGAGGATTTTTCATCTTATAGGTGCAGGGAATTCCAGTCAAAGCTCACATGATCAAATACATTAGGAGAAGGATAAAACAGTATTGTAGGACAACCATGTCCTAGTCTTGCACATGAGACAACGGCAGACTTTCTTCCAACGTTTCTAAAGGTTACTAAACACATAGGAAGGATTAGACTGTAGCTGGTGCAACTTCCACCTGTTGAGGATGTTTTTCCCATATTTACAAACAGTTGCTTTGAAATAAAAAGATGATCCTTCAGTATTTTTCACTAATACATTCTAATAGCTGTGGCCATAAAAGGCAACATTATCCCCTGTCAGTTTTAACACTAGAATTACTCAAGCTATTGAAGGGGTTTAACAGTAAAATATCACTACATGAGGCTTAAATGTGGCAGAAAGGATGTTCGTAAGTGCAAATGAATGTCACTTTTAGGACAGAACATGGATACATTGAGAAAAGATGAGGTAGAGCAGACGACTGAAGAGAGAAAAATAACCAGAATTGTACAAACTGTTATTATAAAGCCACCTCAAAAATCAGAGTCCCATAACCAACTAATTTAGAAAGAGAGAAAACAATTATTTATTTAAGACACAGTATGGTCTACTTACATATCATAAGACAGAATTGCCTAATTTTAAAGTTTGTCTCAAAAGAGCAATGTTATGATATACATCCCATTTCAGATTAACAGAATGTGGTGTTGTATTTACAGTACAGAAAGTGTTAGGGTTTAACTATATACGCTCCAGCGCTCACTCACACATGCGCGCACACACACACACCCCCCACTTCGGAAAGGGAGAAAAATGTCTCAGCATCTTCAATTATTGTTTAGATCATCTGAGTCCTCTCCCTTCACTTCAAGTAAGTTCATGAACAGGTGCTATTAGTTACAAAGGAAGCACTGTGTGATTTTTGTACATAGTTGTCATAGCTTTTGGGACCCTACCATTTATGAGTCTGTGTTTTAACACTGCCACGTATACACACACTGTTAAATAGATGCATGCAACACATGCATATAATAGCTTATAAAAAACAACTAAAAATTATTGCCATTAATACCTCTAGGTTATTGAATCCCCATCAAGGGGATTGATGCTTTCTTCTTTCAAAGCATCAGTGCTTTGGTGTTGACAGTGATAGATACATTAGTGATGGACAATATGCATACACGGTGGCTTTAGTGCTGTATACAGAAGTACATTGTTCAGTCATTACTTAGATCATACGTACACATGAATGGTTTGAACCTTCCACCATAAATTTTGAAGGTAGCTGAATAAAACCTTAAGACTTTTTCCCCAGATGTGCAAACATTCCTTTTTAAATCTCTAACTTCACAGCCATTTCATGAAATTGCTTGAAATTTGCTCAGAATTCTCAGTTAGGCTCCTCTCTGATACTTTCAGCCAAACGTTCTCCACCACATCCCAGAAAGCCACAGTGAGGTAAAATGAACAGTTAAACAAAATTGCAACCTAGTTGCAACTTTTACTATCAACCAGAAACTTCTGGGTAAAAGGCAGTAGAGGAGAAATAGGCAGAAACAAGCAAGAAAAGTCTTGTGGAAAATCCAGCTACATTAGAATGAATCGTAAATACTTTTGCTGAACACTTTAGTTTTCTTAAATGACCCAATTGTTAGCATCAACTTGCACACATGGAAACAGTTAACAAGCATTAAATCATGATTTATGAGCATGCAAATTGTTAAGATTTGCCAGAGCCCTATATGGTTAAGTAAGCAACAGACAACACCAGTTATGTTACAAAGGCCAGAGGTACATAGTGATTTCCTCTCAATTTTAGTGCGACTATCATTTCAAGTGTATTCAGCTGTAGCAGTCCTCAAGAAAGAAGACAGAATAGAAAAATACAGTAATATTTAATAGACTAATTACTTTTTCTGCTATCATAATTTTAGCTATGAATTTGCACCACGAGTAAATGTAAGAAAGACATTTGCAATGAAGATGAAATGGGAGAGTTTGACACAAATACAATGATTGAGTTCTTTATATTACACAGCATCATCTTTAGCCAAATTAACTCAAATTATACGATAGCACCCAAAAGCCCCAAAAGGACAGAGGGAGGACAGCATACCCGACGAGGAGTCGGAGGATTTTAGAGCAAAAGACCAACCATCAGGGGTCATAGACGCACAGTGTGGCAGGCGCAGCTCCACTGGCTTCAGGAATTTTAGTCCGTGAGGCCCACACATTACCAAGGGGCTAAGAAGTGTTTCACCTATAGTTAAGGGAAAGAAAAACCTGTTATTGATTCTTCTTGAAATCGGTTTGAAATACTTAAGTATTACACAATTACATCGCAGCGCTACTCAGCAACTTAGTTTTAGAGAAAAATACGAACATTTTGACCTGTCAGTTAAGAATAGCACTTAGCAAGATTGTTCCTCTTGGTCTCTTTCAGAGCAGTCAAGTGACTTTTCAATAAAACATACCACAATCTCAAAATTAAAAGGGATAAACAAGTCTGCTGATTAAATCATGTTGGGATTTTTTTTTCTTTTTGTGACTAATTTCTAAGCAGGTGCATTAAAAGAAACAAATCCCCAAATCTGTAAGCAGCCTTGCTCATGCTTCTCTGCGCTATAGCTGCAACGTCCTGCTTGTCTGGATTTATGGTGCACTGGGCTGAACGCAGCTTTCAGCGGCTCAAGAGCCTATCACTCCTACCTAACAGTTAAAAGGTATAGCACATAAACATATAGGTCTATTTTTAGTTTAAAACTCCAGATACTAAAATAAGATTATTCAGTTGAGGACCATGCTATGTTTGGATACAAAGATTCAAAGTAACTGCAGACTGCAAGTAACACTTTAACTGCAAATTTATGAAATTAACTCCCGTAGTTTCTTGACTTGAGGACATTAGGAATCTGACAGGTGAGAAACGCATGTACACTGGACTAGTGGTATGAAAGACAGACTTACTATGAAAAAAACTGCTCAAGATATGCCACTCAACCTGTATTAATAACACAGTTGGTAATATAAAAGTTAGAATTTTTTTTTTTAAATCATGAAGCTGTTTTCTTTAGAGAAATTGGAAAAAATAAATGCTGAGTGTATTTTCAAGTGTTGAAGTAAATTCCAAGTATTTAATCCAAGTCAAATTAGTTTAAATCATGTGCTTTATAATTATTTTGGTCATAACTGTGAGATGAAGAAATATTTCTACGAAGAACTCCTAGAATAAGCCCCTGCACTTTGTGGGGGAATCTACAATTTCAAAGATTCTTTAAAAGATCATTTAGAACCTTCCTTTAGTGCACTAAGTTAGTTTCATATCAGTACTTAAGTCTACAAATTAAATATTCTCAAATCACAATTCAGAGCCTCCATCTTGCTTGCAACTTTCAATACTAAGCAGAACACTGCTTCCTTTATACTTCTTATGAGTATTTTCATATTCAAATTCACTGTTGTTAGAAAAGAATTGTATTAAATAACAGAACGGTGTACAGAGCCAGCTCTTACCTTTCTCTTTGTCCAAAGGTGGAAGTATACTGTTGTCTCTGCAGACCTTGAAATATATTTCTTGCTCTATTCCCTCTGGAATGGCTCCTTGTGGTATGATAATACTAACTCCAGTCTCTATGGAGCTCAATACACCACCATTGCTGTTAAATACACCTCTTGCTGTGGCTACAACAGTGTGTCCATCTTCTTCCTCCTCATCCTCGAGTGCTGAAGGGCTGAATATAAGACAGAAAGCTTAGCAGTTTTATCAGTATTTTCTTCCTGAAAGTCAGTGGCATACTTTCCTCTAATATTTTAGCAGAGCACAGCCTAGAGTAGGCTAGCACTGATTTTTGGAAAACATTAAATGTGTCTGACACATGACTGCACAGGACAACTAAGGCGGAAGTAATTCAAGTTCTGCCACAAGAAGAGAACATTTTCACAAAAAACCTCCAAAGGCCACAACCTTTGAAAATTATTAGAAAGTAGTTAAAGCAAGAACTTGGATCACTTGAATCTTATGTTTTCAAACGCCCACTTCTGGGATTATATAGAAAGAGCTTGCTGCAGCTACACACTTCAGCTTAATACAACTACATGTAACTAAAAACCTCAAAGTTTCTTTTTTCCTCCCAAAACTCCATTCTGACTTTAATACTTTAAGGACCAGTAATTCTTATTCAAGACACACTGAACCCTTCTACTCAGATATACATTGAAAACAAAGCCCATAAACACCCCACCCCCCCTTTTTTCCAGGTTGCTCAAATATAACTGAAGAGAAACACATAACATGATCAAATGGCTAGTTTGAGTAGATTTCGGATAAATTTCTAAACAATTTCACTCAAAGAACCACTAATTACAAAATTTCTAGCAGTCTACACAATTATATATAACATCAAAACATTTCTCAGGTGCTTAGGAAAAAAATAGGACTCATTCTTCTATTACATTTCTGAGCTGCTGAAACATCAAGCAAGATTTCAAGTCTGATTAATGCATTATTTCTTCGAAATCAAATAATAATGAAACACTGTTCTGCAAGTATTAATGAAAATAATTTAACAAGTCAACAAATAGCTTCAGATAGTAAATACTACCTGTTGCTCTTGACATAGTTCTTACAGTTACAGCACATTAGGCATGCACAAGCTGCTTTTAAGCAGCTGTTTTGTCTCGAAGAGAACCAATACAAAACTGCTAAAATTACTTTGTCTTTTTCACAAGTATTTTTAAAATATCCCTTACACACGTGTACCATGAGGTGTGTCTCTAAGCACAGAATGAATACAATTTGGTGCAACAGCTATCCTTAGAAATTAATTCCACCTTCTAGACACAAATTGAGAGGACAATTGATTACTATCTACCAGAAGATCTATAATTATAGTGTAAGAAACATTAAAAAAAGCCATGCTACTTTAACAATAGGATGCAAATGATGCAGGGACATGTGACATACTTGAAGTATCTATCCAAATGCTCTTCAATGCCTTTTGGCAGAATTTTAGAATCATAATATCAGTCTTCCAATTATAACATTAACAGAAATTGGAAGCACCGCAAAGAAAAAAAAGCTGTATTTTTCACGGGTTTTACAGATGAACTCCTACAGATGTACTAATGGAAAGAAAAAAGCAGCAGCAGCTTACCTTACAGGAATGGCTTTAGGCACAGCATTAACATTATTTGGTTGATATTTAGGCTTGTCAACCTGTACAGTAAAGGTATCCATTCCACTATCAAACTCAGGAGGCTGCGATGAGCTGTGTGCTTTCAGAATCGGTTGAGGAGAATTTGGAGATTTTGATGGCAACTCTGGTTTATGCTGAGCTTCATTTGGCAAGAGATTATGGTTGAATTTAGGACTTTCAAACTTGCGCTCAAAGGGCCTTGCAGCACTAGTGTAAGGTTTTGTTGTAAAGCGGTTGTAAGCAGGAGTGACTGTTTTCTGAACCTGTTCAGTTCCATTAACGGGGCCTTTGTCAGGGAAGCTTTTCTGAGGATAAAAAGTGGACTGCACAGTGTCCTCTCTAGAGGATCTGAAAATTGCTGGCTTATTCTGAGGTGGAGGAGGGTCAGACACAGAGTTAACTGCAACGCAAATAAAGATACCAAAACTTGTCAGTAACCATCAGAAATTTCTAGTCACATACACAATGGCATAAGAATACTTTTTAGTCAATTCTTAATCTACAATATAAATATACACAGGTTAAGCTTAGCTCTCTCAGATCATCTGTCCTCTTATCTTGTACGTTCAGGCAAGTTGTCTGATGTTTCATTGAACAGATATGTTAGATACAATGGTATGATCTTTCAATAAAAAGGTTAGACTGTTTCATATCATGACAAAAAAAATAGAAAACCAGTACTGAAATACTATCATGCACTTGCACAAACTGGTAAATTCAGATGGACTGTGCAATCTATGTGAAAGTGAAAATAACTTTTTTTTCCTGTTTTTAGAAGACTACATCTATTACTTATGCCTAAGAATTCTGGTCCAAAGCATAGAGAGGTACATTTTTAAGTACTGGAAATTTTACTTCATCTTTGCTGAGACCATTAAATATGGAAAAAGACAGTGAATATTAACACCTGGAAGTTATGGTTTCAGATAGGACCACCAACTCATTTCACACAACTCAATCCCATTACAGCAAAAAGCTATTTTCATTAGCAATTATTCCAAGTTTCAGTGAGCGAACAACATAGTTACCAGTATAGACATGCTGAAGCAACCACACAAGCACCTGACAAATGATACTTGTTACTACATGAGACAGGTTGGCTTTGCAAGGGCTCACCTTCAGAAAGTGCAGGCTTGTGATGGGCTGGGAGAGACAGGACAGGACTATTAATTGACTGAGGTTGTGTGTACTGGACTGAAGGAGCAGGAGGAGGAGTTGTAACTTGAGGGATTGGCTCATAGCGTTTTTCACCAACAGGCCTATCCATTGATTCGCTGTCAGTTGGTTTCCCCCTGTTGAAATAAAAGAAAGAAAAATTTGACTGTTCGGTTTCCTTGAGGCTCTGAGCTCTCGCATTCACTGTTATTTTTTTTTTCTTCTATGATCACCTGATTTCCATCTCTTCCTATAAACATTAAAACATTGTTTTTAATATCCTGTCTCAAGTATAAAAACATTTACTGATAAGCACAAGAGATTAAGACAACATTGAATCTTTAGAAGATTGGTAACACAAACCATAGCAAACAAAAGGCAGATGACATTTCAGGTGTATTTGCATAATTGCCTACAAGATCTTTATCTTTCAATTTCATTTACAATTTCAATTAAAAAGTGTTCTCTAATTTAGAAGGTGTTCAAAATAAAAAGACAAATCCAATTTTTGTGGGGGTTGGTTGTTTCTGAAAAACACAATTAGCCAATAGGAAAAAGCATTCTAGTACAACTTTTCTAAATACACCTAGTATTTGAACAATGCCATCTTAATTAGAAATGCAATCAGCTTAAGCTTCACTAGCTTTATGTGCATGGTGTAGATGACTAAAATCTTATTTTCAAGACATTCTTCTTGTAGTATGAGTATTTCTCCAGAAGTTTCTTTCAGAAAATGACTGATTTCACAAATAACTGATTTTGATCTACAATATATTGTACTTACTTTCAGAATTTGTGTGTTTAAAATTTTAGGTGCACATAATGCCTGTGATGAAATGTAACAAGTGAGAGGACACCTGAAAACATCCTCACATCAACAACAGTCTTACCACTTGATGTTCCTTTTCAAGTAGTCATAGCTAGTGTAAGAGCCAAGAAATCTAGGTGATGGCAAAGCAAACAGCAATAGAAGAATGAAAGAAAACAGTCATTCTATCTTGAGCATATTATTTCTTCACACTTTTCATGTTAGTCCTAGCAGTTCTTATATGACAAGGTTGTTGAAAGAAAGAGACACTACTTGTAACAATGATGTTTCTGTTAAGACCTTTATCATACGCATATAGTAGGTGGTCATTGTACATATATTTGAGAGACTTTGTCAGTGAATTAGGAGGCAGTCAACATTGCAAATTAACAGATATTGGAAGTAAGAACGAGATTCACTAAGCCCTTTTTTTCTTTTACAATCTGCATAAACAAAGTTATTGAATATATTGAAAAAATGAGCAAAATATAAATCCCATATGCTAACAATCTCTCAATTATCGTCCAATTTGCACTGATTTTTTCAGTCAACACACACAGAATGACGATGGGTTTGTATCACAGATCATGTACTGAAGGTACATTCACAGCAAATGTTTTCTAGCACTATCAGCTCATCCAGTTGCAGAGCCCACACTGTAACATGCTTCTGATTGTGTTTAACAGTTCCTAAAAAGACATCTTCGAAGAACTGTTTATGAACAGTAGGAGAGACAGAAAACTGTAAGTATATTGATGACCTTTCCTTGATTTTTAACACTTCTCTTGCTTGTATGTTGGAAGAAAATATATTTTACATTAGGACAGCCTTCCCTCACCCCTGCACTTTCTGTATGCTCATAAAAATGTAACAGACAACAGTTCTAGACACCGACAGTCTTACCGCTTCAGAGAAGTACATTATGAAACTAAGAAAAGGGCTGATCAACTTTTTTGAAAGTCTGCTTGATGACCAGATGCAAGTGATGGTCAGCTAGCTAAACAGCATCTGTATGAACGTGTCCCTGAAACGAGTGTTGCAAGAAAAAGATCATTTTAGATCTGCTGTATAAGCTTCCATTCCCACTGATTTATGTGAAGCCATTCATCTAACAGAAGTTATTACTGCACACTCACTCCCTGTTGTCTTTATTCCCAGGTGGGTAGTAGTTGCTTTCTCAGAAAACTGCCCACATGAAACCACTCATGCCCAGAGGGGATACTAACCAGCACTGCAAAAGCTTGGAGAAAAAATGCAATACACTCCACACCTCATCAGAACTGCTTGCCAGCTTTCTGAGGAATTAAAAAATTGGGAAGGGTAGTACATTTTGATGGAGGGAGCAGAAGAGGGAGTTGTGACAACACAAACACAACCAACACAAAGCTGTGCTTAATATGAAGCACATTCTTCTGTCATAGGCTCCTGTCCAAGGGTCAGCTACAATCTCAGCCACGTTGCTCAGAGCCTGTATGCAATGAAAGTCGTCCATAACAAAATGCTTGCTTACAGCTTGTATCTAAATTGAGTTCCTGTAATTATTGATATGCTGTTTTCCAAGCTGTTTCCCACTTCATTTTTGTCACAAAACTGTTGCTTTATTTTGAAATGAAGTAGAAATGAACCATTAGAACAAACCAGCGGGCAACAGGTTATAAACCTCGGTGTACAACGGAAAACTTAAACTGCATTGCTGATCTTCACTTCCCATTCAAAAACTCCACAACTCTGACAGACACATAAGAGCCCAGCTAGAGCAGTTTAAGAAGGTAACACAGGGCACTGTTCCTCACTGCCTCCTCAGATGAGGCTCTAACTGATCATGTCAGTACTCTGGACCTTACTCCATACAAAATTTGATAAGCTATATCAAAAGCTGTATCAATATCAAAATCAATCCAGATATATCAATCCAAAATGATAAACATTCTGCAGCATGACAGGCTAATGCAGGTAACTACACTGAAGGAAGCATAACAAATCCATGACTCAGCTACAGGGGTAGTAGCCTCATAAATTGCTCCAATTAGATCCACTGAAATATGTTCATCTACAAGTTCTATTTTCTCACATCAAGACAAGCTATACCTTATTCTACAGTTACTGACAACTAACATGCAGATATGGCACTACCCACATAAAGCAGCTTCAGCAGTGACATAAATTTCCTAAATGATGCAAATGAAACCCCAACAAATTAAGAGAGTAAACAAATTTGTACACATGTAATGGGAAGAATAAATACTTTCACAATACTTACACAGTAGCAGATAACTTCACATAATTTAATGATTAGCATAAATATTAAGAACTGGAAGATGTAGCTATTGCTCACGAATAAATAAAAGCTGTTCTCCCTACCCAGAATACATTATATGGATTATGCAGGAGCAAGAGATTGCATTATCAGCAGTTCTTCTGTCATCCAAATTTAGTCCTGTTTATTTTTAGAAGAGTTTATTCACAGAATAATAATCACCATTTAAATTCACTGGAAATAAGATGAATAACAAGCAAGTAACAGGGTACAAAATGGAAGGTGGTGAAAGGAGAGTCCTAAATATGAATGCTTTCTCCAAATAGCAACTGTTTTGTGTTTCCATGCAAGGACACTGCGGCATGCTTCTAGAGGCAGTACTGTCCAATCGAGTAGTGTTGTTGTTTATCTCTTTTCACTTCCATTAGTATTTTAGTCCTTGTCTACCTGCACTGGACTACCCTAGGTAAGTTTTATTTCCCATGTCTGTCCCTTCCTGTTAAGGGTTACATTCTTTTATAAAGAAAAAACACAATACATTTTTGTCCCCTGATATATGAAACTATCAGCCTTAAAACCAGTATTATCTTATTCCTCCGTGGCAGCAAGATGTCACCTTCCCATAAGCCCCGAAATCATACACAAACTCACAACAAAAACAAGACCAGAACTGAACAGCCAAATAACGGAAGTGTCACAGAAGACAGAAGTGGTAGGTAGAAGCATGGAAAAATCTCCCTCAGCTATCAGCTGTTCTGCAGAAAAAATTCAATAGCTGTGTGTATCTCTCATGCTTTTCTGAATGTGTGACAACACTGCAGAGGATAACAAGTGTACAACAGAAGCTTATAATGCTCTCCATCTGAAGACATTTACGATCTTCACAGTTACTTGATGAAATCTTACAATATTTCTCCCTAAGCATTATTTGCATTTATGATGGCAAAGTGCCTACAGATAAAAATGGACGATCTATGGGTAGCATTGCTTTTTTGTACATGGGAATGCAATTCTGAAAGCTACTGCAATGCATTATGAAGCCAACCAAGACTTATTTTTTTTTTTTAGGTCTCTTCCTATGATACCCAGAAAGCAGTACAGATATGCTCTCATCTTTCCAACAGAAGGCACAGGGCAAGTGAAAAGGAAGGATAAAGAACATTATTGACTGAGAATCAGAACTTATTACAGATTACTATACACATTCCTTCCTTAGCATATAAAAAAGTAAAATAAGAAATAGTTACCATATGCAGACTTCTTGATTAGAAGGAAGTGAATCCTTTAAAACCTATCAAGCTTTTGGAAAGATTCAAATATTCTCAGTTCATAGAGGAAGACACCAGAGATGACAGAAAATCTTACGCAAGTAAGAACAAGATTCCTGCATCCAAGCTCACACCCTTTAAGACAAGCACTGGAATACAGCCTATCAAGTACATCAAAGACAGCTTGCACGTACACTTCACACTGTAGAACTTCAGCAAGCTAGTTTCTTCTTTCACTCTAAAGATCTCATTTACATCAAGGTTGACAGATTTTCAGCTTGACCTGAACAGCCCAGATTTCAAGGGGGAATGCAATCAAAACCTTCAAAAATGCCCAGTTCTCAGCCTGCATGCAGCAAGCCGAGGCAGTTTTTCACAGTAACAGCTACAAATGCATTGTTAGTTTGAATTAAAACAAATTTTGGCAATGTGGGTAACTGTGGACAGTATTCACAAAGTTTGCGTAAGTATCCTTCAAGATAGCCGGTTCTTTACCCGAGCTAAATCTGTGTACGAGCTTTCACACAATTTCTGTATCAAAATGTTCCAAATCAAGGAAGCAGAGCAATACCGGAAACAGATGTTTCCATCAGATTAAGTTCTGGCCTCTGCAATATTCCCTACAGGCTCAGTTTCCCAGTGTCAAACACGGCTAACGTGAACAAGCCTCTCTGCAGCATAAATGCACAAAGACCTGGAATAAACCAAAACAGTGGCTTTGAAAGATGTTTAAGCACTCAGTATTCGTTAGATTAAGGAAATACCTTGTTACATTCTGTTAGTAAGTGGTAAGCAAAAGTAGCATGCTGAAGGTCACAAAGCCTTCATTTCATTTACCAAAAAAAGAAGTTATGCAGTTATATGTTTCCAAACTAAAGCCACATGTGAACAGATAAACTGACTTTGTAATCACAAAATAATTTCAATTAGATACCATGAACCCCTGGAATTCTATTGATGGAGGCAGAACTTCTGTTTTAGTCCTATATGCCTCCCTCCTTTTTCAAATTAAAAAGGAAATCCCCAAAACTTACTTAGAATAATTGGTGAAATTCAGCTGATTCTGCGAATGTATAGGTTTAGTGGGTTCCGAATGATGGCTGGCAGGAACTTGCGCAGATGGCTTATTTTCAAAACTCCTGCGATCGAAGTATGAGAGCTGCTTTCGATAATACTCTTCATCTTCTTCAGGATCATAATGATTTGAACGCACAATCTCTTCAGGCGACTTCACTTGAGGTCTCTGTGGCTCAGGGGCCCTAACCAAGAATAATAATTTACATCTGCCTTGCACAGTTGAACAAGCATGAAGTACCTGAATTTTAATTCTATTTTATAACCTAGCTAGTAATAAAGCGACTGAAAACTAATTCTTATAATTACATACCCTGCCTTTTTAATCCATATTACATGTAAAATAAATAGGTGTGAGATAGTATAAAGAAAGAACATCCTTACTTCCCTTTATAACCTTACCTTTCCCTTTTGTTTTGCTTTCTATTTATCTCAATTAAACATAGCCAGTATCTCCATCTTACTTTTTCCTGTTTCTTCCTCAGAAATGCTAAAAAAAAAATTCTTGTACCCTTCCCCCACTTCCCAGCAATCACATCCATGAGAACTGACTTTATACCCTACCTTATTATACAGAAACCATACTGACACACTCTGCAGTTTTCAATTTGAACCACTAAGATGTGTTTTCTGAATACTCAAATCTCATATTGAAAACTAAAATTTAATTAATCAGTTGTGCATCTACCTGTACGTTGTTTTGTCATGTTCATACTGGCTTTGAGAAGTTGGTTTTGGACCACTCACACTTGTGAGTGTAGGCTTAGGTGCTAGTTCTGGAGGCTGTAAAGAAAAGCATAGCATATTCTCTCAGATTCTAATGTACAGAAAGATACAGCACTTTCAGTAAGAAAGCTAAGACTGCTCCCCCCTTCCCCCAAAAGGAAAACCAGAATGAAATACTAGTGAAAGATGAATTGGAAGAGTTTTCAACATGACAAGATCCCCTTCAGTGTTTTCCCAAAAGTTATCAACTTCTGTTTTTAAAACATACTGCAGCTGAGTTGCTAAGAAGCCATTCCACAAGCAGTAAAGCTTTCTCTCCAAGACAGTACTTTACCTCTTGCAACGTAGTCTGACTAGCAAAAACCAGGACTTAAAACAACTTAAATGACTTACCTTGACAGCTGATGTATCACTTGGGTCCTTCATTTTTTCCAAAGACGGTGATCTTCTCCTTTCAAATATCTTAACCCTGCTTCGCACAGACTGTGGTTTCATGGCTGGATCTTCTTCTTCCTCTGCTAGAGATGGCGGTGCAGGCAGTGGTTTACTGTTAGAAGGCAAAACTTCTGGTTTGGTTTGTGATGAAGGGGGAGGAGGAAGAGAAACACCTGAAGTGCTATGAGAAGGCTCATATTGTCCAGCTTTAGCGCTGTAAGCTTGAGGAGGACCTTGTTCATAGCTCCTTATATGTGGGTCAAAGTACTGCTTCGGTTCAGGAGATCGAGATATGGCTGACTGGTATGGCTGAGCTTCTTGTTTGTATCTACCATGCGTGTCATATCCAACTGTATGTTGGTCTTCGTATCGCACTTGTGGTAAGCTGAAGTTTTTGGGTGCATGCTCGTAGCGAGGTCTGCCATCATAGCTCATTGGAGGGGGTTCCTCAAAACGAGGTTGTGCTGGATAATAGCTGCGTTCTGTGCTCTCTTCAATATTTTGTCTGGAATCAAGATCCCTAGGAGGCTGGTTTTCATAAGCTGTTCTTGTTTGGTTGTAGGGCTGTTGTTCATCATAATATGCCCAGTGCTCCTCATACGGAGGCACACGGTCATCATAATGTAGGCGAGGTTCATAACCACGAGAAAATTGATCCACATAGTTTGTGGAATCATACCTGTATGTTGACTGTTCATAGTCCCTACTTGGTTGTTTTTCTGCATACTGAGCCTGGGATTCATAGATCAGATTTGTGTCTCTTTCCTGTCTCTGTACTGGGTGATTAATTGCTGGCTGTTTTAAGACATAGCTTTGTCTGGATGCATCTTCACTAATATATGGATCCTTTCGGTATACCTGTTAAAAGAGAGAGGTATATTTCTCAGTTAAAATGAAGAGCAGCTGCATTTGAAACATAATATTTTAAACAAACCTAAGTTTTAAATATTTGCTTTAATTTTGTTTAAAAGCAGAATAATTTGATGCAGTTGCCCGCAATCACAGGAAGCTGAACTTAGTGATTCAAGAGATCCCTTCCAGCCCTATTTTTAAGGAAAAACATGTGGGTAGATTAAAAGGGAAAGACAAAGGTAACAGTCTCTCATCCTTGGGGTTTGGTGTCAGGGGGCCATGCAGCATTGCTGGGGAAGTCCATAAAGTCAAAGTCACCCAACAAATTGGATTAATCTTCACGATCTAGGATTTAGCATGATTTAAAGTATACAAAGATCTAGTGTTGTTTTAGGGAAATAACAGATTTTTCTCAAGGCCTCATTAATAAACAGCAGAACATTGACAAGCTAAAAAAGTCACATGTAAATTGAACGAAAATACAGAACGCAAGCCTTTTCTTAAAAATGTCATCTTTTTGAGAAGTGAAAAGTATACAGTTTGAAGCCATGCACACAAAACATTAGATGATGCTTAGCCATTCAGATGCACTGTTTTTTCTGCAACCTGCATGACCTCTTATAGAAAAAAAATTAAAGGCAATTCTCAAAAAAAAAAGGTTAAAACAAAAAGATCATGTGCTAGCTTGATGTATAGCAGGAAATCAGCGCAACAGTGTGGCACAGGTACCTTTGCTGGATCTATATGCGGCGATAAGGATGATGGCTCTTGATCTCTTAGGACTACATGAGCTCCCTCAGTACTTGATGGTCTTAAGGGGCCCGCTTGTGGTTGATAAGAGTTGTAAGGAGCAGCAGTAGGCTCCTCCAGTCTGACATTAGTTAGGTTTACATTAGCATTTACTGCAGAGGTTGATGAGGTTGCAGGGTTTGAGTCAGGCGACGGGGAAAGGTAAGGGACTGCAGGTGAGGCTTCTGCTTTCTGTGAAGTGTTTAAAATATTTTAAATATACTGCTATTGAATCACTGTATGACTTTTTGATTCATATTAAAATATTTTAAATGATGTTCTGATCAACGCAGCTAGATGTAGAATCAAATGTACTGAAAGTATCATGCACTAGCACTTCCAGAAATTCATTATGTTGAAGACTAAAAAAGTAAAACATTTAATCAAAGTAGAGTGGTACTTCAATCCCCCTCCTGTCAGCATGAGTCACTAAAACAGGCAGGGCAAGGTGACTCTCCAATTCATTCTAACATACTATTGTCACTATTGACAGATTCTTGTATGCACTCACCATACTGGTGAGCAGACTATAAACACGGATTTTCCATTCAAGTGAACTTGCAACCTGAGGTAAATGTATACTGGTCAGTGTATAAAGTTACTTTCTTACCGGCTGAGAAGTAGTTGCTTTAAATCCTGAAGAATCTATTCTGAGATTTGGCTGTGGCTGAGCTTGAGATGCGTAAGTAGTGTAAGTCTGAGTTTCATGATGCACTCCAGAGGAGTCCTCTCTAACAGGTTCAGAAGAACGTGTAATAGCAGATTCAGGAGGAGTCCCAACCTCATCATTCAGAGTTTCATCCAGTTCTTGATCAGTATAGGCACCCCCTTCTGTATCTGTGTCTTCATAGTCAGATGTGTGTCTACTGTCTGTGCTGTACATAGAATATTCACTACCAGGAGCTGAGAGGTAAGAAAGCCGGTCATCGTGTAGATCAAGGTCATCACTAGTAGCACCATCTGCCTGTGTCAAACAAAATCAGAGTACATATTTATTGAAACACCTTTTAAAGAATGCCCTTTTTCTTGCAATGTAAAGCCAGGAAATTTTTTTGTGAATAACTAAGAACTGAACAAATGGAATGCATTTATCTTGTTCAGAACCACAACAGAAAGTCTGGTAGTTATATAGTTAGTTATATTCCAAATCCAGCAGCACAGCAACAGTATGAGAAATCAACAATCTGACTATCACAGGGGAGGAGAAATGAGGTTTCAAACACTGAAGATGTTAAGCTTACACCTTAAAAGCCTTTTCTGCAGTCTACCTCTTCAAATTATTTTACTAAAGGGTCAAATGATTCTCAGTATAATGGAGGCGATAGCGTATAGTGTCTACGGAAATCAAAGTGCACGGACAGATACAAAGCTGCACTTTAAGTGATACTATGATATTGGAATCATCAACTTGAAGGTAGATACAAGGCGGTGAAAGGAGCTCAATCTGAGCAGTAAGACAATCCAAATATTAAAAAACACGTAGCAACAGCTTGGTATCTGTAAATGTAAAATTTCCACTTACTAGAGTGACTGTAATCAAACTAAAGTAGATCCCTGCTGTTCTGAGAGGACAGGAAAGCTCTAAGATAAAGAGGCTTCTACATAATGTACTTAAACAAGTCTGACTTGCTACTGGGGGGCAGTGGGCAAGGGGAAAGCTCGAAGATAAAGAGGCTCCTAAATAACGTTATTTACATAGCTCAGTCTTGGAAGAAGCAGATGTGTGGAACCATAACAACAAAGGAATGGCAAAACAAACACTAAACCAGAACAGACTACCCTTGACAGATATGATATATGTGATGTCAGAACTGGGCATGCATAAGAGCAGAGGTCAACCAGTGGACACTTTGAGGAAGAGTGTATCCTTCATCCAGAGACCCCTGATGACCACCCGAGGTCATAAATAGACATATGCAAAAGAATATTAGCATATAATAATGAGTTCCCAGAAAAATAATGAATATGTAATTCTTTTCTTCGGACTCTGATGAATATGTATGTAGAACTTGTATACAGGCTATGCATTTAACCTGGACAGACACACACAATTGGAGGAGAAATCCCCCGTGTGTCCAGCACTTCAATAAAAGACCACCTGCTTAATAGTCTTCTGACTATTGAAGAGTCTTTAACTCTGGCTTTTCACGGCATCAGGCTGATCCATTACTTGCTTACTTGTAGTTGACACTTCGCTTGGTATCAGTTCTTCAAGAGGATGGATCTAATGTGCATAGTCCAACATGCAGCTTTGACAAAGCAGGGGGAGTTTTAGTGGGGAACACAGAATATTCATTTGCGATTTCGTATCTGTGTTCTCACAACTGAGAGACACGGTTCTCAGAAAGGTCAGAAAAAAACATGAATGCCACTTGATTTTAAGTTAACGAAAAAATAAATTCATCATCAAGCAGTCCCAGCCCCTAGTACCAATGCAGCAAACACCCAGAAGTTCTTTAATGAATAAGCACCCAATCCCCGCAAAGTCTTCAAAGCAGTAATACATCCTCCAGTTAACAGTGACAATGGGCAAGTGCTCTCACGTACTACACTGCTACGTGCACAAGGACAACTGCACAGCCCTCATTAACTGAGTAAATGCACTAACATAGTGACAAATCAGTTTTAAGCAGTTCAGTCAGCCATGAGGCATTACTGCTTTAGATCTTCAAATGCTGCTCAAAATAAGGAGGAGAAAAAAACAAATTTCATTCCACAAGCATCTGCCCATATCTGTAATACCAATAAGAATGAAAGAACAAAAAAACCTCTCAAAGTTTTGTCATTTGTCCCCAAACACATTATTTCTTACCTTTCCTTCTGAAACCCACACTAGCTGGTTCTGTTGTTGCTGAATTGCTTCTTTTAGAGCTCCATACCATCCTTCATTCATTGAATTCAAGTTAATGGTAGCTAGAAGTACAGCAGGTTAGTTTGACTTATGATTTCTGCAGAACTATGAGAAGGATCTGTACCATCAGTAATAGAAGCAATATAAACTAGTGGGTTAAAATGACATGATTTAAGTATTAATGTAAATATTAGTATTCAAAGCAACCTTAAGGTCTATTTCAGTTTGGGACACTTTATCCCCTAGAAAATACCAAGTTAACAGTAACTTAGAATAGAGCAAGGCGGCAGTTTGCCCAGACTGAAAAAAAATAAACTTACATTATCTTCCTATTTTTTAAAATGTTTGATTTTGGCTTATCATCCTGCAAAGCCACCAGATCTATTAGAAATGTCATTTTGATGTTTGATTGCTTTATGTTTGTGCAGTCATATGCAAATCATGCACACATCAATGAACTATTGGTTCTTGAACGGGGGAAGCCTGAACAAGTCAATAACTGCTTGACTTGGTCCATTTGCAGAAAAGTCTGGAGGAAGAAGTTACTCTCATCTTGCCTAGCCCTCCCACTCAGAAATACTAATCCGATATATCTAATTACTTACTTGTAAAGAGATGGTGATTATTTTTGCGTAGCTTGTGAGCTCTTTCATATAGCTTTCTGGCACTTTTTCGTGATTCTGGGCACAACCTCATTCTCATAGTCTTTACACCCTGCTTAGAATCAGGGTTTAAGAACACTACAATAGGATACCACTGGGCATAATTCAGACGGTCCACTGCATTAGGAGTGACATCTAATAAAGCATGTTTGTCCTGTTGTGATAAAAAGGATAGAGGCAAGAAAGTGAATCATTTATAGACTAGATTTATTTTTTTTTAAACACCCTCCACAAATTTGTTTTGTATTATTCACATAGATAATTGCTTCAAAGTACTGATTTAAATTCTTTTCCTTTTCGAATAACAAAATGACAGAAACCAAACCAATCCCAATCCCAACACCAGGCTACATAGGCACATAGCTTTTGAACTGTAGGACTGACTGCGTAACTGTAAGCTTTTTAATTTAAAAAAAAAATCTCCTCAAAGGAAGCAGGCACTAAACTAAAAATACGCAGTTTTCTATTAGTATTCTGCTAACAGGAAAAAAGAAAAGATTGAAACACAAGACCTAGTCTCATTACACACATCAATCTTCCTTTAAAAAAGAAAGTAGTAATAATTAAAAAATCACTGACAGCAAGAACTTGGCCAGCTTTCATCCAGTGCAAGATTTATCTCAAGCACACAGCACACAGTATCCCCACTTTGCTGCTAGAAAAGCTTTTTCCCCACCCCCACTTACGCATCTGGAAGGCTTGCAGTTTGTTTTATGGAAAGGAAATAAAAAGGTGAAGAGTAGAGCCCATATCATAAACTAATCTCAGAAGTTCTAAGGATAATAAGGAAGTAAGATCGAAGGACCCTTTCCCTTAGTCCTTGCACAAAAAAGATGGCGTCAAGTTACTGATTTGTAAACTGGGGTGGAGGAAGACTAACGACTCCATAAATAAAGTAACAATTTCTAGCTGTAATATCACACCATGGCTTTAAGCGGAAGAGGAAACAGCTTAGAACAGCCTTAATGGAGAGACAACAACACTCCCCACAACAAAGCCTAGAATTACTTCTAGGCTGCAGTTATTAATATGGAAAAGGAAAGGGGTGGTGTGTGTTTGGTTTTTTTTTTTTTAATTAACCAACAGAAAAGTGATAGCTATTTTTAAAGCAAACACACTCATCAGTTGTTTTACATTTAAAACACCCAACACTTTACTTGACAATACCAGTTTTACTCCTCTTGCGTTAAAAGTACAGTGACAACAGAAGACTTACTCTATCGATTATCTGTTTTATAGTGTGAAGACGAATAATGCCAGAACTGCGTTGGTCAGTACCAGCATCTCTTGGTTCACTTTCTGTCAAAGAGGACACAGTAAAAATCTGTTGTAAGTTTACAACACATTCTACATTCCTTCGTTAAGATAAAACAAACCATTTCATACCTCAAATTGTCAATTCAGATTGAAGACACTTCTGCTTCAAAATAATACACAAAAATCTACCCACCGATTTGACCATAAAAATCACTATATCTTTACAAAAGTGCTTAGAAATAGGACAATAGGATACCAAATTAAAACGAAATTTGAGAAGGCTATAAATAGGACTAATATTACTTTTACCTTCAGAGTATTAATTATATGTAAGCAAACAGTGAAAAAGCTTACATTTAGTCTGTTCCTTTATATTGTCAACATCTTGTTAAACATGTGAACAGCTGAAGTAATAATGTAGAAGCCAACTATCTAGAAAAAGCTGACTGCAGAAAAACCTGATCTCACACTTACTTGCAATTTGAAAGATATCTGGTTCTTCTCTAGCGAGTTTCTCCCGCGCAACATCAGCTATTGGACCAAAAATGGTCACAGGCCTAAGAAATCCAGCTAGAAGAAAAAAAAAAGTCAAAATATATTGATTGCTTAAAACAAGTGCAATTTATTCTTAAATATATAGGCTAATACAAAGCAAATCACACCAACCTGTTAACATGCAACAGTAAGAATAAAGCCATACCTTCCCGAAGAACAACTCTTTCATAGGCAGGAAACTTTGTCTGAACAGGTTGGGCAGAAAGATCTTCTCTGCTTTTTCGGAGATTTCTTTTTGAGCTACGCAAACCTCGGAATCTCCAAAAATCTGCTCGATCTCCTCCTGCTGTCTTCGGAAGCGTGTACTGTACGCTAGCTAGCTGCTCAGCTCTAAGATGACAACAAATCCCAACCAGTTATCAAGGAAATGAGCTTCTGAAGTGATGCTTTACAAGAAAGCTTACACTTCCAAAAAACCACTACTACCTGCTGAATCAAGCCTTATTTCTGTATTAGAAAGTATATGACTGAACTACTGAGGTGGGTATCACATTTCTAATGCTTTATATAGCTGTGTCTCTTGTATTGAAAAGCAAGTTATAAGGTTTTTGTGGGCTGTACAAGAGCACAAACATCTGATCTGTGGATTTACTTTAACTTCGATTTGTTTTAACACTTTGTCAATTTTTCTGACTGAACCAGTTCTATAAACTAGTGTCCTGCAGACAAGTCCAATCATTCATTATGGATGTGTTGGAGCGGCTCCAGAGGAGGGCCACAAAGATGATCAGAGGGCTGGAACACCTCTCCTATGAGGACAGGCTAAGAGACTTGGGGCTGTTCAGCCTGGAGAAGAGAAGGCTCTGGAGTGACCTTACAGCAGCCTGCCAGTACCTGATGGGGCCTACAGGAAGGATAGGGAGGGACTTCTCACAAGGGTGTGTAGTGATAGGACAAGGGGGAATGGCTGTAAACTAAAAGAGGGCAGATTTAGATTAGATATTAGGAAGAAGTACTTCACCATGAGGGTGGTAAAACACTGGCACAGGTTGCCCAGAGAAGCTGTGGCTGCCCCCTCCCTGGCGGTGTTCAAGGCCAGGTTGGATGGAGCTCTGAGCAACCTGCTCTAGTGGAAGATGTCCCTGCTCATGGCAAGGGGGTTGGAACAGATGATCCTTAAAGTCCCTTCCAAACCCAACCATTCTATGATTCATTATACAGATGCAGAACTTAAAATTGTAGTTTTAAAACAGCAATTGAAGTATTTTAAGATCGTACCTATTTTTGTTAGGTATGATACCTCTTTCCACTTCTTTATGATTCTTGCCGATTCGGATTGCCAGCCATGAGCCCAGTTTGCCATTGTACAGAGTGTCCACCACCCGGAACACTTCACCTTTGTTGAAACTTAGTCCATAAGGAGATTCCTTTTCATATTCAAAATGAGTTCTGATATAGAAAGAATCCCCTACATCTGACTCAACAATGCGACGATAAACTGAAAAAAAGAAAAAGAAACCACCAAAATATAAAGCATTATGTAAGTTCAAGTGATGTCCTAATGCTCACAAAAATTACTCAAAGCAGTGTCTCACCCTAGTTCTCCTTGTTTTAAATACACAGTACTACTTCAAGAAGCCTTAATGTCTCAGAGTTGCTCTATTTTGAGCAGTATAACTATTAATAGCAAACTCTACCAACATGAATTTAGCTTTCATGGTCAGAAATTTGGTGCTAGTGCAAGCTTAATTCAGTTCCCCTGGAAGGCATGAATCTTACTGGGAAAGGGGTTTGTGTGTGCACACACACAGAATCACAGAATGGTCAGGGTTGGAAGGGACCTCTGTGGGTCATCTAGTCCAACCCTCCTGCTGAAGCAGGCTGCAGAGGACCTTGTCCAGGTGGGTCTTGAATATCTCCAGAGAAGGAGACTCCACAACCTCCCTGGGCAGCCTGTTCCAGTGCTCCGTCACCCTCAGAGGGAAGAAGTTCTTCCTCATGTTCA